>OIEN01000003.1_pt1 | contig 296852 bp, 345 predicted proteins | sample 1581741 | NCBI WGS metagenome assembly OIEN01 (sample SAMN01760944, study PRJEB22395) | human gut metagenome | reverse complement strand
AAGGATTAATGCCAAACCCTAAATCAGGAACTGTAACAATGGATGTTACAAAAGCTATTAATGAAATTAAATCTGGAAAAGTTGAATATAGATTAGATAAAAATAATATTATTCACTTAGGATTTGGAAAAGTTTCATTTGGTGTAGAGAAATTAGCAGAGAACTATGAAACAATTATAAATGCTATTATAAAAGCAAAACCAGCAGCAGCTAAAGGACAATACATTAAAAGTGTTGCAATTTCTACAACTATGGGACCAAGTATGTATATTGACCAAAAATAAATAAAAGCCAAAGAAAGTAAGCAATAAAGTAAGTCTTACCTAGGCATAAATTGAGCGGATTAAACCAATCTTTGTATGCCTATGGCTTGAAAGATTGGTTTTAATTTTTAAGTATGTTAAAGTGAGGTGAATATATAAAATGGCAAATCAAAAAATTATAGAACAAAAAGAAAAAGAAGTAAAGGAACTAGCAGATAAATTAAAAGAAGCTAAAATGGTACTTTTAACGGATTACAGAGGAATTAATGTTGCAGATGTTACAAAACTAAGAGCAGATTTAAGACCTACAGCTGTAGAATATAAAGTTATAAAAAATAATATTATAAGAAGAGCATTAGAGGTTAATGGAGAATCTGGATTAAATGAATTATTAGAAGGACCAACAGCAATAGTTTATGGTACAGGAGATTACCTAGAACCTGCTAAAATAATATATAATTTTTCTAAAGATAATGATTTCTACAAAATAAAAGGTGGAATTATTGATGGAAAAGTTATGACAGCAGAAGAAATAATAACACTTGCAAAATTACCATCAAGACAAGAATTACTTGGAATGCTTGCTGGTGCATTGCTTGGAAATATTTCAAAACTTGCAGTTGGACTTAATGAAGTTTGTAAACAAAAGGAAAATGCATAGAGAAAAAATAAAGTAAATCTTTACTTTAGAGAGATAGAGATTACTAACATTTACAATAATAGAGTTGTGAACTTAAATCACAAGAAAATAAAATTTAGGAGGATTAAAAAATGATAGAAGAATTATTAGAAAAAATTGATGCTTTAACGGTTGCAGAATTAGCAGAATTAGTTAAAGCTATAGAAGAAAAATACGGAGTATCTGCAGTAGCTGCAGCAGCTCCAGCAGCAGGAGCAGTAGCTGCCGCTGAAGAAAAAACAAGCTTTAATGTAGTATTAAAAGAAGCAGGAGCAAATAAAATACAAGTTATAAAAGTTGTAAGAGATGCTACTGGATTAGGATTAAAAGAAGCTAAAGATTTAGTAGACGGAGCTCCAAAAACAGTTAAAGAGAATGTAGCTAAAGAAGAAGCAGAAGAATTAAAAGCTAAATTCACAGAAGCTGGAGCAGTAATAGAATTACAATAATATAAAAATAATATAGAAAATATAGGACTGTTAACAAAAAGTTAGCAGTCTATTTTTTGAGTTTCAACACTTGACTTTAACAAATATAAGTTATAAAATATAAAAATGTTAATATATTGTAATCAAAGGAGACTAATATGATAATATTATTAGATGCGATGGGTGGAGATAATGCACCAGATGCAACAATAAAAGGAGCAGTAAAAGCAATAAATGACATTAAAGCTGAAGTTGTTCTAATAGGGAATAAAGATATAATTAATAAAAAAATAAAAGAATTCTATGATAAAGATGATATAAAAGAAATTTCACCAAGGTTATCAATACATCATACAACAGAAACAATTGAAATGGTAGATATACCAACACATGCTATAAAACATAAAAAAGATTCATCAATGGTAGTAGGGTTTAATATGTTAAAAGAAGGTAAAGGCGATGTATTTATATCTGCAGGCAATTCAGGGGCATTATTAACAGGTGCAACATTATTAGTAGGCAGAATAAAGGGAATTGATAGACCGGCACTTGCAGGAATTTTACCTTCATATAAGAGTAGACTGCTATTAATGGATTGCGGTTCTAATACGAATTGTAAACCAATAAACTTATTACAATTTGCACAAATGTCAAGCATATATTTAAAAAATACGTTTAATATGGATAGAAACCCAACAGTAGGACTTTTAAATATAGGAACAGAAGAAACAAAAGGCAATGAATTAATAAAAGAATCATATAAATTGTTAAAAGAAAAAGCAGAGGAATTAAATATAAACTTTGTTGGCAATGTAGAGGGAAGAGATGCGTTCTCTGGGCAATTAGATATACTAATTACAGATGGATTTACAGGAAATATATTTTTAAAAACAGTAGAAGGATTTGGAAAATTTATTAAAAAAACATTAACAGAAAGTTTGAAAAAGAATATATTGTCTGTAATTGGAAGCTTGCCAGCATTACCATCTATTAAAAGATTTGGAAAAATGGTAGATTACAAGGAATATGGTGGTGCGCTATTTTTAGGGGTAAACAAACCAGTTGTAAAAGCACATGGAAGCAGTGATGAAAAATTATTTGAATATACTATAAAGCAGGCAGAAAAATTTGTGGAGAATCAAGCAGTAGAAAAGTTGATTAAGGCATTTGAACAACAAGAAAAATAAGTAGAAAAATTATACAAAATAACTTGACAATTAAACTTATATGTATTATTGTTAAATGGAAAAAGATAATAAACAATTAAAAGGAGGTGAACTTATAATGAGTTCAGAAGAAATATTTGAAAAAGTAAAAGGTGTAATAGTAGAACAATTAGGTGTTGCAGAAGGTAATATTACAATGAAAGCATCTTTTATAGATGATTTAGGTGCAGATTCTTTAGATATAGTAGAATTAATAATGGCTTTAGAGGAAGAATTTGACATAGAAATACCAGACAGTGATGCAGAAAAAGTTGTAACTGTAGGAGATGTAGTAGAGTATATAAAAGATCATGTAGCATAAGAAAAAATAAAATGAAAGGTAAAGCAAAAACCTTTCTTTTTTTTGCCTATTATAGTATAATGTACATGGTTTAATTTACGAGAGAAAGAAGGAAAAGAAGTGGAAAACTTTGAAAAACTAGAAAAAAGCATAGGGTATACATTTAAAAATAAAGATTTATTAAAAAAAGCTTTAACACATAGATCATATGCATATGAAAATAAAATAGAAAGTAACGAGAAATTAGAGTTTTTGGGAGATAGTATCTTAGAGTTTATTAGCAGTAAATATATATATAATAATTATCCAAAACTAAAAGAAGGAGAAATGACTAAAGTTAGAGCAGAGGTTGTATGTGAGCAGAGCTTATATAATGTAGCATGTAAGCATAATTTTAGTGATTTCTTACAGGTAGGAAAAAGCGAAAGAATCAATCATGGAAATGAAAAAGTAGCAATACTTGCAGATAGTATAGAAGCAACAATAGCGGCAATATATTTTGACTCAAATATAGAAGATGCAGAGAAATTTATAATAGAAAATCTAAAAGATGCTATAGAAGTTTCTACAAAAAATGTAGGTATGAAAGACCATAAAACAGTGTTGCAGGAAAAATTACAAATGAATGGAGAAGTTAATATTAGATATACAATAATAGAAGAAAAAGGACCAGACCATGATAAAACTTTTACTGCAGAAGTGAGTTGCAACAATAAAAAACTAGCTATAGGCAAAGGAAAAACGAAAAAACAGGCTGAGATGGAGGCTGCTAGAAAAGCATTGGAGTATATGAAATAGTAAAAAACTTTATAAATTTTAATGTTTGTCTGTAATTTTAAGAAAGGAAAGTGAAAAAATGAAAAAAGAATATATTATACCAATATTTGTGCCACATTTGGGTTGCCCAAACCAATGTACTTTCTGTAATCAAAAGAAGATTAGTGGACAATTAAAAAAAGTTACGGCAAAAGATGTGGAAGAAACAATAGAATATTACTTGAAAAATTTTAAGGATAAAAATAAATATGTAGAGGTTGCTTTTTTTGGAGGTAGTTTTACAGCTATAGATGTGAAAGAGCAAGAAGAATTGCTAAGTGTGGCACACAAATATATAGAGAATAAAAAAGTTAATAGTATAAGAATTTCTACAAGACCAGATTGCATTGATAAAGATACATTGAAAAGGCTAAAAAAATATGGTGTAAAAACAATAGAATTAGGTGTTCAATCTGCTAATGATTATATATTAAAACAATGTAAAAGAGGACATACATTTGAGGATGTAAAGAAGGCCTCTAAGCTGATAAGATGGCATAGATTTGTATTAGGACACCAAATGATGGTTGGTTTACCAGAAAGTACAAAACTCGATGAAATAAATACAGCAAAAGCGCTAATAAAATTAAAACCGAAAATAGTTAGAATATATCCTGTCTTGGTTATAAAAGATACACCTTTAGAGGAAGAATATAAAAACAACGAATATTCACCACTTACAGTGGAACAAGCTGTAGAAACTTGCAAAGACATAGTAGATTTATTTAATAAAGCTAATATAGAAGTTATAAGAATAGGTTTGCAAAATACAGAAGAAATAACAGATCCACAAGAAAAAAGCAGTCAGGTGGTTGCTGGTCCATATCATCCAGCATTTAGACAACTAGTAGAAGGAAGATTGTGGTATGATGCTATAGTGCAAGAAATTAAAAAAATAAATGTAAAAGTAATGCAAGTAAAAATAATAGCTAACCAAGAAAATGTTAATAATATAATTGGACATAAAAAAGAAAATATATTAAAGTTAAAAGAATATTATGATGTTGATGTACGAGTAGAGGCAAATGATGATATAAAGCCAGGAAAGTTTAAATTAGAAATAGAAAAAACATATCAAGATTTTTTGAATAACAAATAAGAAAAAATGAATAAAAATTACCTATTTAATAAATAATAATATAAATAGGTAATTTTTTTGTGGAATGGAAAAGTTGTATGGGAAAGATAAAAGCATATATAATAGATATAATATATATAATAATTGGATGTACTATTATGGGAACTGGTACATCTTTATTTTTACTGCCAAATAAATTATCAACAGGTGGAGTGTCTGGAATTGCAACAATAGGATATTATTTATTTAATTTGCCATTAGGAACTACAATATTGGTATTAAACATTCCTTTGTTTATTATAGCTTTTTTTAAAATAGGAAAAGAAATATTTACAAAATCTATAATAGGAACAGTGTTACTAAGTCAAGCTATAAATTTGTTTGAAAAAATAAAACCATTGACACAAGATAGGCCATTAGCATGTATATATGGTGGAATATTAATAGGAGTAGGCATGGCAATTGTATTAAAAGGTAATGGCTCTACAGGAGGAACAGATTTATTAACATATATAATAAGGACATATAAACCACATTTTAAGAGCAGTAGCCTTATAGTTATAATAGATGTAATAATTGTTATGCTAAATGTAATATTTTTTAAAGAAATAGAGATAGGACTATATTCCGCAATAGCAATATATATAATGGGGAAAATGATAGATATTGTATTTGAAGGAATTAATTTTACTAAAATGATATTTATTGTATCAAATGAATATAAAGAGATAGCAAAAGAAATAGGTAAAAAATATGGAAGAGGTAGTACGGCTGTATATGCAAAAGGTATGTACACAAGAGAAAGAAGAATGATGCTATTATGTGTAGTTTCCCGAAATGAAGTGGCTCGAATAAAAGACATATCATTAAAAATAGATCCAAAAGCATTTATAATAATTGCAAATGCAAGAGAAACGTGGGGAAAGGGTTTTAAAGAAAAAAAATAAAAATACTAAATTGTTACTAATCAGACTTAAAATTAAAAATTATTTCAACAAATTTTAATTTTAAGTCTGATATTTTTAGGTATACCTTGTATTTTAGAACGAAAAAAGATATAATTATTAACATATTGAAAGGAATGTGAGAATACATGAAAGTTAGTAAAGAAGAATTATTACATATTGCAAACTTGGCAAGCTTAAATTTAAAAGAAGAAGAAATTGACACATATTTACTACATTTACAAGACATTTTGAATTTTGCCAATATTGTAAGTGGTGCGCCAGTAAATGAAATGGAACAATCAGTAAGTGTAAATAAAAATTGTAATGTATTTAGAAAAGATGAAATAAAACAATTTGAAAATATGGAAGCTTTATTGCAAAATGCACCAGAGAAAGAAGAAAACATGTTTAAAACACCAAAAGTAATACAATAAATATTTAAGGAGGATAACAATGGATATTACAGAGTTAACAGTTCATGAATTGATAGAAAAAATTAAAAATAAAGAACTTACTGTGACAGAAATTAACCAGGCATATATTGACAGGATAAATTTAAGAGAAAAAGATATACAAGCATTTATAACTGTATTGGATAAAGAAGCCCTAGAAAGGTCAAAAAATATTTCAAACAATTTGTCAGAGTTAGCAGGAATTCCAATAGGTATAAAAGATAATATATGCACAAAAAATATAAAGACAACATGTGCTTCAAAGATGTTGGAAAACTTTGTGTCACCATATGATGCTACAGTAGTAGAAAGATTAGAGAATAAAGGACTAATTAATATAGGTAAATTGAATATGGATGAATTTGCAATGGGAGGTTCTACAGAATATTCTGCATTTAAAGTTACCAAAAACCCATGGAATTTAGAAGCTGTACCAGGAGGTTCTTCAGGAGGAAGTGCAGCAGCAGTTGCAGCAAATATGGTACCATGGGCACTAGGCTCTGACACAGGAGGGTCAATACGTCAACCAGCATCATTTTGTGGAGTTGTAGGATTAAAACCAACATATGGACTAGTTTCTAGATTTGGACTTGTAGCATTTGCATCATCACTTGATCAAATAGGACCAATTACAAAGGATGTAAAAGATGCAGCAATTTTGCTAAATGTAATAGCAGGACATGATGAAAAAGATTCAACATCTGAAAATATTAATAGTAAAGATTATACACAATGTTTACAAAACAATGTAAAAGGTTTAAAAATAGGAGTTCCAAAAGAATATTTTGGAGAGGGAATAAATCAAGAAGTAAAAGAAAAACTACAAGAAACAATAAAAAAATATAAAGAGCTTGGAGCAGAAATAGAAGAATTTTCATTGGATATTGCAGACTATGCATTAGCAACATATTACATAATAGCTTGTGCAGAAGCAAGCTCAAATTTAGGAAGATTTGATGGAATTAGATATGGATATAGGACAAAAAATTATTCAAATTTAAAAGAATTATACAGAAATTCAAGAAGCGAGGCATTTGGTAGTGAAGTAAAAAGAAGAATTATATTAGGAACTTATGTACTTTCTTCAGGATATTATGATGCATATTATAAAAAAGCACAGCAGGTTCGTACATTAGTACAAAAAGAATTTGACGAGGCATTTAAAAAGTATGATGTATTATTAACTCCAACATCGCCGACTGTAGCATTTAAAATCGGAGAAAGATCAAATAATCCTTTAGAAATGTACTTGGCAGATATATGTACAGTTCCAGTTAATATTGCGGGATTACCAGCAATATCTATACCAATAGCAGTTGATAGTAATGGAATGCCAATAGGAATGCAACTTATAGGCAATAGATTTGAAGAAGAAAAAATATTAAATGCAGCATATACATTAGAACAAGAAATTAAATTTAGAGAAAAGCATAAACCAACATTACAGGAAGGAGAATAAAACTATGGCAAGGGAAGATTATGAAGTTGTAATAGGATTAGAGGTACATGCAGAGCTTTCTACAAAAACAAAGATATTTTGTTCATGTCCTACTGAATTTGGTGCAAAACCAAACACGCATACTTGTCCAATTTGTATGGCAATGCCAGGAGCATTACCAGTTTTAAATGAAAAAGTGGTAGAATATGCAGTAAAAGCAGGACTTGCAACAAATTGTCAAATATCAAGAGATAGTAAAAATGATAGAAAAAATTATTTCTATCCGGATACACCAAAATCATACCAAATATCACAATTTGATAAACCACTTTGTGAAAAAGGATATGTAGAAATAGAAAATGAAAATGGAGAAAGAAAAAAGGTAGGAGTCACAAGAATTCATATAGAAGAAGATGCAGGAAAACTAAATCATAGTGAATTAAGTGGAGATAGTTTAGTAGATTTAAATAGAGCAGGAGTACCTTTAATAGAAATTGTTTCTGAACCAGATTTACGTTCAAGTGAAGAGGCAGAAAAGTACTTAAAAAAATTAAAATCCATACTAGAATATATAGAAGTATCAGATTGCAAAATGCAAGAGGGTTCATTTAGGGCAGATGTAAATGTTTCTGTAAGAAAAAAAGGTGCAAAGGAATATGGAACACGTACAGAAACAAAAAATATGAATTCATTTAGAGCTATTGTTAGAGAAATAGAATATGAAGTAGGAAGGCAAATAGAAGTAATAGAAGCAGGAGGAAAAATAGAACAAGAAACACTAAGATGGGATGATGTGTCTGGAAAAACCTTTTCAATGAGGGATAAAGAAGATGCAGAGGATTATAGATATTTTCCAGAGCCAGATTTAGTAGCAATAAGACTTTCAGATGAATACATAGAAAAAGTTAGAAGCTCATTGCCAGAATTACCAGAGAATAGAAAGAAAAGATATTTAGAAGAATATGAGTTATCACAAAAGGATGCAACATTATTAACAGCTTCTAAATATTTGTCAGATTTATTTGAGGGAACATTGAAAATATATGGTACACCAAAAGCTATAGCAAATTGGATTTTATCAGATATTTCTAGAATAATAAATGAAAAAGAAATTGAAGCAAATGAAATACCATTTACAGCAAAAGAATTGGCAAAAGTTATAGAACTAATAGATAATGGAACAATAAGTTCGGCAATTGCTAAAAAAGTAATAGAGGAATTATTTGAAAATCCAAAAAATCCAGAAGATATTATAAAGGAAAAAGGATGGATACAGATTTCAGATGAGGGTGCAATTAAAGAAGTAGTTTTAAAAATATTAGATAATAATCCACAATCTATAATAGATTATAAAGCTGGAAAAGACAGGGCTTTGGGATTCTTGGTTGGGCAAGCAATGAAAGAGACAAAAGGAAAAGCAAACCCACAAATGCTAAATGAAATGTTTTTAGAAGAATTAAAAAAATAATATGCATAAAAAATAAAGGGCTGTTCCGCGAAAAGGAATAGCTCTTATAATGTATATTAACACTTTAAATCTTTTTTTATTTGATTAAATACAAACCCACATGCAATAAAGGTAACTATAAAAAATAGACTAGAGCGAAATAATGAAATTCCTATGTAATAAAAGATTGGATAAGCATAAAATCTGTATATTAATAAAATAGAAATAGCAAATATGCAAAATATAAAGCAATACCTAAGACCTGACATCACAGTTTTTAGTATTAATTTATCAAAAGACCTTAATTCATTAATAATTTTATTCATGCTAATATCAATCCTCTCTATATTTCAATAAATATCTTATATTAATATTAACATAAACTACAAGTAAAAATCAAAGGTAATTTATGCCAAAAATTGAATAAAGAGCCTTAATATATTCATATTAAAAGTCTTTATTGAAGCAAATTTACTGGTCTTGTGTTAAAAGACTTAAAATCTTTCTATATATTTCATTAGAATTATTTTCCCAGTTACTTACAATTTTTTTCGCTTGTTCTCTAGAAGGCGCTGTAGCTTTCAATTCAAAACAACATTCATTGTTTTCAAGGATTTTGCAAGTAACAACATAATTATTTTCGCTACGAGGTGTGAATTCAGCAATAACTGCACTTTCTGTTTTAGCAGTTGTCAATTCTGTATCAATTTGCAATTTCAAAATTCCAGGTAAAATATCTTCTGTTAATTCAAGAACATTTTTACCCAAAGTAGTAATTTTGTAAATAGTATGTATTCCATTATTAAAGTATTCAATGTATTTATTATTGGTTAAATCTAATAAAAATTGCTGAAAATAAAAATAATTCATATCATTTATAGAAAGTACCAATTTATATAGCCCTTCATTAGATATAGGGTTTGGTAATTTATTCAAAATATATAAGATTATAACTTTTCCTTCTGCTAGGGTTTCATTATCAGATGTTAATTTCACAATATTCACTCCTATTTAACAACCATTTATTTTTTATAAAAATAAGTTATTTTAATGTACTTATACTATATAACATTTTTAAACAAAAAACAAGTAAATAGAACAAAAACACTTTTATTGAGTTAAATAAAATTTTAAAATATGTCTTGTATAAAATATATTGAATAGTGTATACTTTATACGAAAGGAATGTGATAAATATGGATAGAAAAGTAAAAGTTGTACAATTTGGTACAGGAAAAATGGCAGTATACACAATGAGGTATGTGCTAGAAAAAGGTGGAGAAATAGTTGGAGCAATAGATGTTAACCCAGCTGTTATAGGCAAAGATGTATCTGAAATAATTGGAACTTGGGATAAGCTAGATGTTAAAGTTACATCATTAGAAAATGCAGAAGAAATGATGCGAGAAGTGAAGCCAGACATAGCAATAGTAACAACTATGAGTTTAATAGAAGATGTAAAAGAAGCATTAATGCTATGTGCAAAATTAGGAGTTAATGCAATAACAACATGTGAAGAAGCATTTTATCCTCAAAACTCAAACCCTGTAGTAACAAGAGATATAGATGAATTAGCAAAGAAAAATAATTGTACAATTACAGGTAGCGGATATCAAGACATATATTGGGGACAATTAATAAGCTCAATTGCAGGTTCTACACATAAAATAACAAAAATAGTTGGAAGTTCAAGCTATAATGTAGAGGATTATGGAATAGCGTTGGCAAAAGCACATGGAGCAGGACTTACATTAGAACAATTTGAAAAAGAAGTAGCAGCAGGAGATAATATTTCAGAAGAGGAAAGAATAGAATTAATAAATAATGGAAAGTTTTTACCATCATATATGTGGAATGTAAATGGATGGCTTTGCTCAAAGTTGGGACTAACAGTATTAGAGCAGACTCAAAAATGTGTACCACAAGTATATAAAGAGGATATAGAATCTTCTACATTGGGAATGACTGTAAAAGCTGGACAAGCAACTGGAATGAGTGCAGTTGTTACAACAAAGACAAAAGAAGGAATAACATTAGAAACAGAATGCATAGGTAAAGTATATTCAAAAGAAGATTTTGATAAAAACGAATGGAGCATATATGGAGAACCAGATACAACAATAGTAGTAGCAAGACCTTCAACAGTAGAATTGACTTGTGCTAGTGTTGTAAATAGAATACCAGATGTATTAAATGCAGAACCAGGTTATGTAACAACAGAAAAAATGGGAGAATTACAATATAGAGTAAAACCATTAAATGAGTATGTAAATCACAATTAGGGACAGTTCTTAATTGGCAAAAATCGACATAATTTGACAAATGAGCTCAAAAACGTTATAATATATGTAGGTGATTTTCCTTGAGGGGGTTGCATCATGGAAGACATCAGAAACCAAGATAGGAGAAACAATATGGCAAATTGCAATTGCAAAGGCGTGCAGATTGAGGTGATCTGCACAAAAAGGGAGAGTCAAAAAAAGGAGTGTTACATTTGTGTAATGACTCCTGACCAACCTTCAGGAGATTACCTGAAGGCAAAAACTTCGGAAGGCCTTTATTTCATAGGCATTCCGAGGACAGTAAAGCACGTTTACAGGGCAGTAAACGTGCCGGCAGAGGTAGAATCCCTCCACCTCTTCTTTGAAGGTGTGGAAAGAAACCTCCCCGCAGGTTCATCGGTACAACCGATGGACCTGTGTTTTAGTTTAAATCTGATGTACAATGAGGACATTTAACAGCTTTATAATTGATTTCTGAAAAACAGAATGGACATATTTTTGTTTCTGGTTCTGGAGCAGGCTCTTGTTTTTTTTCTTTTATTTTGAACAATCTATTCTTTTTCGATAATTTTTCTAATCTTTCTTTTCCTTTTTTAGTAATCTTTTCAAAATTACCTTTGGCACTGTCTGCTAATTTTTTATTTATTTTATTAGCAGAACGAATAGCAATAAAAATTGAAAAAGCAATAATTAAAAAGTCTATAATTGCAGTTATAAAATTTCCATATTTAATAGAAACATCGCCTACTGTGAATGCCAAAGTAGAAAAATCTACTTTTCCAGTAACTATAGAAATTGAGGGCATAACAATATCATTAACTAAAGAGGTAACTATTTTTTGAAAAGCACCGCCTATAATAATACCAATAGCCATATCAAATATATTTCCTCGAGTAGCAAAATCTTTAAATTCTTTTAACATTATAAAAACCAATCCTTTCTAAAAATATATATAACATAATATGACAAAAAACACCAAAAGTCAATTATAAATTTATGTTGGACTCTTGTTTTTTAAGCTTTTATATTGTATATTGAAGGAAATAGGAGATGACAAAATGGATTTTAATATTGAGAAAAATAGTGATAAAGAATACGTTTTAGGCCAAGTGAGACAGCAGGGGAAAATTCTTGACTTAGCAAGTGAGGATTTTAAAAAAGATAAAGAAGTAGTTTTAGAGGCTGTAAAAAATGATCCAGAGGCTTTAGAATTTGCTAGTATAGAACTAAAAGGAGATAAAGAGATTGTTTTAGAATCTGTAAAAAAGGTGGGGTGGACTATCTGCTATGCGAGCGAAAAGCTAAGAGATGACAAAGAAGTAGTTTTAGCAGCAGTACAAAAAAATGGACAAGGATTATATTATGCTTCACAAACATTAAGAAATGACAAACAAGTCGTTTTAGAAGCGGTTAAGAATAAAGGCATAATTTTAAAATATGCAAGCGCTAGACTGAGAAAAGATAAGGATGTTGTAATAGAAGCCATAAAACAAAACAAAAAAGCAAAAGAGTATATACTGTCAGATGAATTAAAAAACGATGAAGATATACTAAAGTTGTTAGAGTAATAAAAATATAATTGAATAAAAAATTGATAAACATCAAAAAATAATAAAAATGCTATATGGAGGCTCTTATGAAAATCTCTTGGATTAAATATGCGAATGATACTAAAAGTTTTTCATTGCCTGAAAAATTAGGTTTTGATGTTTTTAAATTACAGGACTTAGAGCAAACAGATAAAAAGATAGAAGAACTTGTGAAAAAACAGTATGATACAATAATCGTTTCTAACGATGTAGCAAGCTTTTCAGAAAACATTATTAAAAAATATTCCCAAAATGAAGAAATTAATATAATAATATCAGCAAGAAAAGAATAGAGATATATAAAATAGGGAGGACAAAATTAATATGTTTTATGAGCAGTTTGTTATAGATTTTGGCAGTAGATTTTATAGACTAAACTTAAAAAATAACTTTACAGATATAATATTTATTTGTGTAGGAAGTAATAAAATAACAGGAGACAGTTTGGGACCTATAGTAGGGGCTAAATTAAAGCAAAAATTAGGTACAAATATTGCTATTATAGGTACGACAGAAACTCCAGTTAATTATGAGAACATAAAAGAAATAAATGATAATATAAAAATAAAGTACTTAAATCCATGTGTAATATGCGTAGATTCGGCAATGGGAAAAAATGCAGACATAGGAAAAATAATAGTAAATTGGGGTGGAATAACATTAGGAAAAGCAGTAAACAATGGCATATATTTAGAATCACATATAAATATAAAAGGAGTAGTAGGCAAAGATGAAGAAGAAATTTTAACAAATTTTAGAGAATTAACTTTAGTTAATAAAAAGGTAATAGAAAAAATGTCAAATGAAGTTACAGAAGGAATAAACAAGGTAATAAATAGTATTGTATAAAAGTGGAAAAATTGGAAATAATTTATATATATTAAAGGTGGAGGTATATATAAATATGGAAGATATGAGAAATATAGTAGTACTTAAAGATTTGCCATCTAATTTAGTAGAAGAAGCAATTATTGTATTAAAACAAAATCAAAAAATAAAAAAACCAGAGTATGTAGAAAACAAGGGAAAAACGGAGCAAAAAAGTGAGAAACATAAATTTGGAAATTATATAACTAAAGAAGCGGAAATGCTTATAACAGACTATATAACAAAAGTTGAGAAAAACAAAAAAAATAAAGAAATAAAAAAAATAGAAAATAAGTATAAAACATTAAAAAGAATAAATATAGGGTTAAGCATAATATTATTTATAAGCTTATTATTTAATTTAATATAAATAGGTATAAAACATCTCTTTATGGAATATAAATTTAAAAAACATTACAAAGGAAGAGGTGTTTTTATTATGGAAAGAACCATAAGTATAGAAGAAAGAATAAGAAGAGCAGAAGAAATATATAATAGAAGGCAAAATAGAGATATAAGAGTATCTTCTTCTACGGTAAACTCGGGACAAAAAACAACACTGCCATTATTTAAAAAAATGATATTACAACTATTAATATGTACAGTAATATATTTTATATTTTATCTTATAAAAAATAATAATTACATTTTTTCACAAGATGTAATGGAAAGGACATCAGAGATATTAAAATATGATGTGAACTTTAATAACTTATACAATAATGCAATAGTATTTATAAATAAGCAGAAACAACCCAATATAGAGGAAAATGAAAAAATACAAAACGAAGAAAAAGAGGAGCTACAAAGTAATGAAAACAAAGAACCAACAGAAGAAAAAAACGAGGAGGAGGAGAAAAAAGAAAATAATGGAGTGGGCGGTGGAGGAAATGCAGAAATAGTTGCAGTAGTTTCTGAGCCATCAGCACCGAAAACGCAAATGGAGTTAGATGCAGACTATGTAAAAGAAAACTACAATTTAATTTTACCAATACAAGGAATAGTAACATCAAGATTTGGTAAAAGAGAGCCTACAGATATAATATCAGAAAATCATCAAGGAATAGATTTAGGCGCAGAAGCAGGAACATCAATAAAATCTGCAATGGATGGAGAGGTAATAATATCTGGAACAGATAGAGATTACCGGTAACTATATAGTAATAAAAGATAATTGCGTAAAAACACTATATGGACATTGTAGCAAGCTTTTAGTAGAAAAAGGGGATAAAGTTAAGCAAGGAGATATAATAGCAGAGGTTGGAGAAACAGGGAAAGCAACAGGTCCGCACCTTCATTTTGAAATAATAAAAGACGAAAGAGTAATAGACCCAGAATATGTAATGGATTTTTAGAGTAAAAAGAGAAAGGACAAAAATGAGTATAAAAATAGATTTAAAAATATTTCTTTTTGCGCTTATTTATATAATAACAAAACAAATAAAAATATATGCAATATTAATGTTATTTGCATTTGTACATGAATTAGGACATTTAATAATAGGTATGTTATTGGGATTTAAACCTATATCTATAAATATTACTCCTTATGGACTGCAAATAGAATTTAAAGTACTTTGTGAAGAATATAATAGAAAAGTAAACAAGGGAACAATTCTATGTGTAAAAAGGGCTATAATTGCACTGGCTGGGCCACTTACTAATATTGCTATAATATTTTTTACTCTATTAATAACAAAAGGGAATATGGAAAAGAGTTTAATAATTATTTATTCAAATGCATTAATAGGCATATTCAACTTTATTCCTATATATCCATTAGATGGTGGAAGAATAATAAAAGAAATATTACATATAAAATTTGGACTACAAAAGTCACGTGATTATATAAATAAAATCTCGAATATAACAGTAGTGATCCTAACTGCAATAAGCAGTATAGTGATATTATATATACACAATATAGCAATACTAATAATTATTACATATTTATGGTATTTAGTAGTTCTGGAAAACCAAAAATATAAATTACAGAAAAATACCATAAAGGGTTTACAAAACGCGAAAAATATGATATCTTAATTGCATAAACTCCCAAGACGGGAGGAGAAGCAACAGCAAGAATTTTTTCTTGTTTAAGTATGCAAAAGGTGGCGAAAGAAATTTTCAAGGCGAGTAACCAGTCATACCTAGGAATGACATCATAAAACTATTACTTAATGTAACCTTGACTAAAAGTAGTAGAGAAAGGAGAGACAGCATGGTAGATAAAAGTAGGTTTGTTGGACGATGGCACCGGATAAAGGGACCCATAAAGGTATTTGTGGGTGGAGAGCCAATCGAGTTTGGCACACACAAGGATGAAGGAACATTCATTCTCGTGGAGAACGAATTATATGATGAGGAATCAGAAATATGGTTCGTTTCTCAAAATGAATTCATTGTCGTGATAAAAAACGACAATAATCTTGCAATCCTGCGTGAGGCAGGATTGCAGGAGTTGAAGTAAAGAGAGAGGAGGATATCCATACATGCAAGATATCCTCCTCAATTCTATATTCGGATTTTTTTTATAAAAGCCTTGATTTATGTGCAAAATTATGGTAGAATATTAAACGTTATAAGTGGCTAGAGGCCATCCTTGCTTGTTTTTAAAGACAGGCTATAATCCATAAGGAGGTGAAAGATAATGAATAAATACGAAAGTGTTATCATTATTAATCCAACTGTTGAAGCAGAAAAGATTAAAACATTAGTACAAAAATTTACAGATTTGATTAATAATGCAGGTAAAGTAGAAAAAGTTGATGAAGTAGGCAAAAAGAAATTAGCTTATGAAGTTAAGAAGAATAAAGAAGGATACTACGTAATAATTAACTTTGAAGCTCAACCAGAATTAATAGTAGAACTTGAAAGAAACTACAGAATAACAGATGAAGTTCTAAAATTTATAGTAGTAAGAGTAGAGGAATAATTAGAATTCGGGGGCCTTAAATTGAAAGGTAAGGTGTAGTATGAACAAAGTAATTTTAATGGGAAGATTAACAAGAGATCCAGAAGTTAGATATACTCAAACAAACAATACATTAGTAGCTTCTTTTAGCTTAGCTGTAAATAGAAGATTTACAAAGCCAGGAGAAGAAAGACAAGCAGATTTTATCAATGTAGTTGCATGGAGCAAATTAGGTGAATTCTGTAGTAAATATTTTAAAAAAGGTCAACAAGTAGGAATAATAGGAAGAATTCAAACAAGAAATTGGGATGATGAACAAGGACAAAAGCATTACATAACAGAAGTTGTTGCAGAAGAAGCATATTTTGCAGATAGCAAAAGAGATGGAGACGCAAGTGCAAATTTTGATGCAACATTTGGTGCAATGCCATCAGCTAATCCTAATTCTGATTTTGAAATATCTTCAGGAGATGACCTACCATTTTAAAAAAGTAGGAGGGAAATGAAAATGGCAGATAACAAGAAAAATAAAAGAAATAATAATAGAAGCAACAATATGGATGAAGATTTCAACCCTAAATTTAGAAAAGTTAGAAAAAAAGTTTGTCCATTATGTGCTGATAAAAATCTAGTGTTAGATTACAAAAATGCAGAACAGTTGAAAAAGTTTACCAATGATAAAGGTAAAATTCTTCCAAGAAGAGCAACTGGAGCATGTGCAAAACATCAAAGAGATATAACATTAGCAATAAAAAGAGCAAGACAAATAGCTGTATTACCATATACACAAGAATAGTAACAAAAAGTGGGGACATATATAAAATATGTTCCCATATTTTGAATTATAAAGATAAAAAAGATTTTGAAAGCTGTGAGGTGGAAATATTGAAAACTAAAATTGTGATATTTATAAGTTTAATTGTGAGTTTGTTTACATTAACAGGATGTGCAAAAACAGAAGTTCAAAAAGAAAACTATAAAATAGTCACATCATTTTACCCAATGTATATAATTGCAAGAAATATAACTGATGGAGCTAATAATGTTCAATTAGTAAATATGACAGAACAAAATACAGGATGTATACATGATTACACGCTTACCACAAATGATATGAAAAAAATAGAAAATGCAGATATTTTTATACAAAATGGATTAGGATTAGAAATATTTATGGACAAAATTTTTACAATATATCCTAATTTGAAAGTGCTAGATGCAAGTATAAATATAAAAAATGTAATAAAAGAAGACGAGGTAAATCCACATGTGTGGACGAGTATAGAAAATTATATTAATCAAGTAAAAGAAATATCGCAAGTATTAATACAGCAAAATTCAGAGAATAAGCAGATATATGAAGAAAATACAGAAAAATATATAAAGGATTTAGAAAAAGTTGAAAAACAATATGAGGAAATTTCGCAAGAACTTAATGGGCAAAAGGCTATATGCTTAAATGAAGCCTTGGAATATTTGGCAAAAGATATAAAATTGGAATATATTTCTTTACATACAGATCATGACGAAAACTCAATGTCAGCAGAAAGCATAAAAAATATAATAAATAAGATGAATACAGAAAATATTAAAATAATATTAATTGGTAAGGATGATAGCATTAAAAATGCAGAAATATTGGCAAATGAAACTAATGCAAAAATATATAAGCTAGATACAGTATTAACAGGAGCAACAGACAAAAGTGCTTATATAGATGCGGCAAACAGGAACTTAGAAGTACTAAAAAGTGTATTAGGAGATGAAAAGTAAAATGGATGAGAAAAAAGCATGTGGTTTACACTGTACAAAAATTAATAACATAAGTGTAAAATTTGGTAATGACGTAATATTAAAAAATGTAAGTATTCATATACACTGTGGAGAACTAACAGTTATAATAGGAAGAAATGGTGCAGGGAAAAGTACATTATTAAAAGCAATATTAGGTGAAGTAGAACATAAAGGAAATATTATTTTTACAGATGAAAAAGATAATTTAACTAAAAAGATAAAAATTGGATATGTGCCACAAAAACTTAATATTGAAAAACACATGCCTACAACTGTTTTTGATATGTTTGCTTCTTGTATTTCGTACATACCCGTATTTATGAAAAAAGACAAGAAGATATATAAGGAAATAAAGGAACATTTAAAAATTTTTGGAGTAGATAGGCTAATAGACAAAAGTATAGGAGATTTATCAGGTGGTGAACTTCAAAGAGTACTAATTGCAATGGCAACAAAGCCTATTCCGAATTTACTAATATTAGATGAACCTGTTTCTGGAATAGACAAAAATGGAATTAGAGATTTTTATCAAATATTAAATAGACTAAAAGCAGAATATGATATGTCAATAATCTTAGTATCACATGATTTAGAGTTGGCAAATCAGTATGCAGATAGAGTTATATTACTGGATAAAGAAGTAATAAAAGAAGGAACACCACAAGAAGTATTTGAAAGCCTAGAATTTAAAAACAGATTTGGAGAATTATAATAAAAGGAAGATTAAATATGGAAATAATATACAATATTTTAGAAACATTAATACCATTTGAATTTATTAATTATACATTTATGAAAAATGCATTAATTGCAATAATATTAGTATCGCCAGTATTTGCAATATTAGGAACAATGATAGTAAATAATAAAATGGCTTTTTTTTCAGATGCCCTTGGACATTCTGCAATATGTGGAATTGCCATAGGAACACTATTAGGAATATCTAATGTAAATATATCTGTAATATTTTTTGCTGTAATTTTTGCGTTACTACTAAATTGGGTAAAAAACAAAACAACATATGGTGCAGATACAATAATAAGTGTATTTTCCTCAATTGCCATAGCACTAGGTTTAGCAATACTTGCGCAAAGTGGTAGTTTTAACAAATACTCAAGCTACCTAGTTGGAGACATTTTAAGTATTACAAATGTAGAAATAGTATACTTGTTTTTAACATTTATATCTGTATTATGTTTTTGGTATTTTACATTTAATAAATTAAATGTAATAAGTATAAATACTTCGTTAGCAAAAAGCAGAGGCATAAACATAAAACTTATTGATAATATATTTGTTGTATTAATAGCAATTATAGTAATGATATCTATAAGATGGATAGGAATATTATTAATTAATTCTTTACTAATATTACCAGCAGCATCAAGCAGAAACATAGCAAAAAATATGAGAACATATCATTTATTTTCTATAATAATTTCATTATTTTCAGGCGTATTGGGATTAATATTATCATATTATTATAATATACCAACAGGACCAATGATTGTAATAATTTCAGGAGCAATATATTTTGTAACATTTGCAATAAAGAGAAACAGATAAATAAAAGCATGTAAAAAGCGAAACATCATTTTGTTTCGCTTTTTAGTATTTTTTGTAAGGCATTTTCTATGTTTGATATTCTTTTTTCAAATATTTGATTTGTCATGTCTGCAATTTTGTTATATTCCCTTAATTTAGATAGGTTTTGCATACATGCCTTATGCCTTTTTTCTGCATTTTTATTTTCCATTATTTGTTCTTTTCTTACTTCGTTTAATAGTTCATTTATTGCTTCGATTAGTGATTCTAAATTTTCCTGTGAATTTTTCATTTTTCCACAATCCTTTCTTAATATTATCACTTCTTAGCAATTATTATTGTAACATTTTATTATGTATTAAGCAATATATTTTAAAAAATTTGTTTGTACGAAGTTAATATTTAATATATCATATAGCTAAAATGCTGAAATATAAGCTTTAAATGAAATAAAAAAGCATATGTTTCAACACTTGTAGATAATATAACTCTAAAAACCATTAACTATTAACAAATAGCCTTAAATATTAGCTAAATCTATTGTAAAAAGTACAAATATATATTAAAATATTTGTATCTAAAACAAGAAGGAATGAGGAAAAACATGAAAAAAAATCTAAATTTTTATATAACATTATGGATTGTAAAATTAATTTCAACCGGATTAAAACTGTTAGGCAAAAATGCAACATATTATCCAGGGAAATTAGCATTAGATATGTGCCCAGGTTTTATGGGAATGTTAGATAAACCAAAAACCATAATTGGTGTAACAGGAACAAATGGCAAAACAACAGTATCAAATATGATTAATGATATATTAATAGATAATGGATATAAAATAATAAACAATAAATATGGCTCTAATATAGATGCAGGAATAGCCACTACATTGCTACAAGGAGCAACACTATTTGGAAAAAGCAAAAAAGAAATTGCCGTTTTAGAAATAGATGAAAGAAGTGCACCAAAAGTATTTCCATATATAACTCCAACATATTTAATATGTACAAATATATTTAGAGATTCATTAATGAGAAACGCACATACGGAATTCATATCAGAAATAGTATCAAAAAATGTTCCAAAAGATACAATTGTAATAGAAAATGCAGATGATTTAATATGTAGTGGTATAGCACCAAATAATGCAAAAATATATTTTAGTATAGATAAATTAGATACAGATACAAAAGAACCACATAACATTGTAAGAGATATTATTACATGTCCTGTATGTAATACAAAATTGGAATATGAATATTACCGTTACCATCATATTGGAAAAGCACATTGTCCCAAATGTGGGTTTGGTACACCTAAAGCAGATTACATTGCAAATAATATAGATATTAATAACCAAAAAATGTGTATAAAAACTCCAACAGGTGAGCAAGAGTTTAAACTTATTACAGACAATATTATAAACATATATAATATGCTTGCAGTGATAACAGTTTTAGAGCAAATGGGATTAACAGAAGATCAAATAAACAATTCATTTGCAAAGCTAAAAATAGTAGAAACAAGATTTAGTGAAGAAAATGTCGATGGAATAAGAATTGTAACACATCTAGCAAAAGGAATAAATCCAATTGCATGTTCAAGAGCATTTGAATATGCAAAGAACGCGGATGGAAACAAAGCAGTAATAGTAATAGTGGATGACTTACATGAAGAGGCAAAGGGCTCAGAAAATACATCTTGGCAATATGACACAGATTATGAGTTTTTAAATGATGAAAGTATAAAACAAGTAATAATAGCAGGACCAAGATATTTAGACGGTAAAGTAAGACTATTAATGGCTGGGGTTCCAGATGAGAAAATATCTTGTAGAAAAGATATATTAGAAGCAACAAATGAACTAAGACTTGATGGAATAGATGGGGTATTTATCTTACACGATTTATATTCTATAAAAGAAACAAAAGAAATAAAACAAAAAGTAGAGGGAATGATAAAGGGAAGGAATGAAATAAAAGATGAAAATTGAAGTATTATTTCCAGAATTTTGTAATTTATATGGAGATATAAGCAATATAGATTATTTAAAAAAATGTGTACCAGAGGCAGAAGTAATTTATACTGCAATAGACAACGAACCAGCATTTCTTACACAAAACGTTAATTTAATATATCTAGGACCACTTACAGAAAGAAAACAAGAAATTGTAATAGAAAAGTTAATGCCATATAAGGAAAAGATACAAGAACTAATTAATAATAATACACCATTTCTTTTTACAGGTAATGCAATAGAAGTATTAGGGAAATATATTGAAGATGAAGATGGAACAAGTATAGATGGATTAGGTATATTTGAAGTATGTGCAAAAAGAAATATGATGCATAGATTTAATTGCCTATATATGGGACAATATGACAATATAGAAATAATAGGTTTTAAAAGTCAATTTACAATGCTGTATGGAGATAATAGTAAAAATTATTTTATGAATACTCAAATGGGGATAGGAATAAATGACACAACAAAATTAGAAGGTATAAAAGAAAATAATTTTTTTGGAACATATGTTATAGGACCATTATTAATCCTAAATCCATTATTTACGGAAAGATTGCTTAAAACAATGGGGGTAGAGAAACCGGAAATAGCATTTAAACAGGATGTAATAGCGGCATATGAGGAAAGATTAAGAAAATACAAGGAATTGACAAAAAAATAAACATTATGATATAACAGTATATGAGAAAATAGAAATTTATTATTCTCAAAAAGGAATAAAAATAATTATGAAAAATATTAAAGAATATAATTTAGAAGAATTAAAAGAAGAAATGACTTCTTTAGGGGAAAAACCATATAGAGCAGAACAGATTTTTAAATGGATATACAAAGATAAAGTAAAAGAATTTGATGAGATGACAAATCTTTCAATCGAGCTAAGAGAAAAATTGCAACAAAATTATACAATGTGTAATTTTAAAATTTTAAAGAAACAAGAATCATCTGATGGAACAAAAAAATATTTATTTGATGTATTAGATGGGAATGCGATAGAGACGGTTTTAATGCAATATCATCATGGAAAAACAATATGTGTATCTTCTCAAATTGGTTGCAAGATGGGGTGTAAATTCTGTGCATCTACAGGAATAAATTTTGTTAGAAACTTAACCGCAGGAGAAATAGTAGAACAAATAGTAGCAGTAGAGCAAGATATAGGAGAAGAGATTTCTAATATTGTGTTTATGGGAATAGGAGAACCGTTAGACAATTTTGACAATGTAATAAAAGCGATTAAGATTATGAATAATCCTAAAGGACTAAACATAGGTGGAAGACATATAAGTATTTCAACATGTGGAGTTGTTCCAAAAATATATGAATTGGCAAACCAAAAATTGCAATGTACATTATCAATATCATTACATGCTACAAATAATAACAAAAGAAGTTCAATGATGCCAATAAATAATAGATATCAAATAGAAGAGCTAATAAAAGCTTGCAAGGATTATATAAAAGCAACAAATAAAAGAGTTTCTTTTGAATATGCCCTTGCAAAAGACAATAATGATAATTTGGAAGATGCGAAAGAATTGGTAAAATTGCTAAAGGGAATGATATGTCATGTTAATTTGATACCAATTAATAAAATTGAGAATGGAGAGTTTTCAAAGAGTACAAATGAAAATATAATAAAGTTTAGAGATTATTTAAATGAACACGGTATAGTAGCAACAATAAGGAGAGAACTTGGGTCAGACATAGATGCAGCTTGTGGTCAACTTAGAAGAAAAGAAATGAAAAAGGAGTGAATAATGAAAGCATTCGCAAAAACAGATATAGGAAAAGCTAGAGAAATAAATCAAGACTATTATTATATTCCAACAACAGATAAATTAGATTTATATATATTAGCTGATGGAATGGGAGGCTATAATGGTGGAGAAGTAGCAAGCAAATTAGCAATAGATTCTGTTAAAAAGTACATAGAAAATAATTTCGAAAAAGAAAAAGAGACAAAAGAAAGTATACTAAATTTAATAAAAAGCGCAATAGAATATGCAAATATGATTGTATATAAAAAATCAAAAGAAGTAAAAGAATTAGAAGGAATGGGTACTACTTTAGATGTATGCTTAATATATAATAATAAGATATTTATAGGACATGTGGGAGATAGTAGAATTTATAGAATAAGACAAAATGTAATGAGAAAATTAACTAAAGACCATAGTTATGTACAAAAATTAATAGAAGATGGAACAATAACAAGAGAAGAAGCAATGACTCATCCTAAAAAAAATATGCTTATGAAAGCTCTTGGATGTACTCCATATGTAGAACCAGATGTAAGAGCTAGAAATTATATTGTAGGAGATATATTAATAATGTGCTCAGATGGATTGACAAATATGGTTAAAGAAGAGGAAATATATAAAACTGTAATAGAAGATGCAGTAGAAGCACCAAAAAAATTAATTGAGCAAGCAAATAAATTAGGCGGATATGATAATATAACAGTAATTACAATATTATAAAATTTTTAAAATGTAGGGGCGATTTTAATCGTCGCTGGATAATGAGGAGAGAAAAGTATGAGTTTAGAAGGGAAAACAATAGGAAGCAGGTATGAAATACTAGAAAAAATAGGTGTTGGAGGAATGGCCACTGTATATAAGGCAAAAGACAATATATTAAAAAGAAATGTTGCAATAAAAGTATTAAGAGACGAATTTACAACAGACGAAGAATTTATTAAAAGATTTAATACAGAAGCACAGTCAGCAGCAAGCCTTACACATCCTAATATTGTTTCAATTTATGATGTAGGACATGAAGAAAATTTGTATTTTATAGTAATGGAATTAATAAAAGGAAAAACACTAAAACAAATAATAACAGAAGAGGGTGTATTACCTTGGAAATGGTCTATTAATATAGCAATGCAAATAGCCTCTGCGTTAGAAATGGCGCATAAAAATAATATAATACATAGAGATATTAAACCACATAATATAATAATTACAGAAGACGGAATTGCTAAGGTTACAGATTTTGGTATAGCAAAAGCAGTATCAAATTCTACAATAACAGCATTTGGAACAACAATAGGTTCTGTGCATTATTTTTCGCCAGAGCATGCAAGAGGAGGATATACAGATGCTAAGTCAGACATATATTCATTAGGAGTAGTAATGTATGAGATGGTTACTGGTAGAGTACCTTTTGATGCAGATACTCCAGTTTCAATAGCATTAAAACACATGCAGGAAAAACCGGTAGAACCAATAAAACTAAATCCTTCAATACCATATGCAGTTAATAAAATTATAATGAAAGCAATGCAAAAGGAGGTATCATTAAGATATAGCTCAGCAACAGAACTATTAAAAGACTTAAGTTTAGCTTTAAAAAATCCAGAAGGTGAAGGAATAGGAATATCAGAAGAAAACATAGAAAACTCTTATACACAAGTAATTCCTACTATAAGGGAAGGTGAAGAGATGAAAAAGAAAGAAACGGAAACAAAGAATAAAAATGTATTTTTTGAAAAACATAAAAAAGCTATAATGATATCAATAATAGCATTTGTGATAATCTTTATACCATTTGCAGGATTTTTTGGAACACAAGCTATATTAAGTGCAGGCAGAGCGAAGGACGTTAAATTGCCAAATTTGGTAGGGAAAACAATAGAAGAAGCGGAACAAGAATTGAAAAAAGCAAAATTAATAATAGATACAAGAGAAGAATTTAGCCCAGATGTAGAAGCAGGTAAAATAATATTTCAAAATCCTCCTTTTGCAGATAATTATACAGTTAAGGAAAACAGTACTGTAGAAGTTATAGTAAGTAAAGGAACAGAGATGACAAAAATGCCAAAAGTAATAGGCATGAAATTTGAAGAGGCAGAAAATGAATTAAAAAATAGCAATTTGCAAATAGAAAAAATAGATAAAATAAGTAAAACTGTGGAAAAGGAAATAGTAATAGAGCAAGAACCAGCAGAGGGAACAGAACTAAAATCCGGAGAAAAAGTAAAAGTGTATGTTAGTATTGGAAATGGATTAAAACAAGTAGTAACACAATATGTTATAGGAAAAACAGAAAAAAATGCTAAAGAACTATTAACAAAAGATGGTTTAGAGGTTGAAATTGCAACAGAGGAAGATACAACAAAGGAAAATGGTATAGTATTAAAACAAAGTATAGAAGCGGGTAAAACTGTAGATGAAGGAACAAAAATAATAATTACTGTTAATAAAATAGCAGAAATCAAATCTGGAAAATTAGACATTAATTTGAAAGCATTAACAGGAGGAATAAAATTAGGGGCTGATGGAAAAGAAATTGATCCAGAAGCAACATTAACAGTAAAGGTTGTATCTGCCGGAAAAGAGGAAACAGTATATAATGAAAAACATAGAAAAGACTCAGAAAGCATTAGCTTTAGTATAACAGGAGTAGGAACAATAACAGTAAAGGTATTTGTAAATGATGTAAAAAAAGCGGAGAAACAAATGAACTTAAATTCTTCAGAAACATTTTGGAAAGTTGAATAAAGGGGTAAAAATTGCAAAAAGGAATAATAGTAAAAAATATTTCAAATTTATATAAGGTTGAAACTGAAAATAATATATTTTTGTGCGAAGCTAGAGGAAAGTTTAAAAAAAGTGGAATAACACCAGCTGTAGGTGACAGAGTACAGATAAATTCAATAAATGAACAGAAAGGAATTATTGAAGAAGTATTAGAACGAAGTAATTACATAAAAAGACCTAAAATTGCTAATCTTACTCAAATTGTATTTGTACTTTCAATGAGTATGCCTAAACCTGATTTACTACTTTTAGATAAACAATTAGCTTTTGCAGAATTTTTAAGAATTGAGCCAATAATATGTATAAATAAAATTGACTTAGAAAAAGAATATAGAATTTTAGAAATAGAAAAAATATATCAAGACATAGGTTATAAAGTTATAAAGACAAATGCACAGATTGGAGAAAATGTGCAATCAATAAAAGATGTATTAAAGAATAATATAACTGCTTTTTCCGGTAACTCAGGTGTTGGAAAATCTACTTTAATAAATGGAATATTTAAAGAAAAAATAGCAGAAGAAGGAACTATAAGTAATAAAAATAAAAAAGGAAAAAATACAACCACAACAGTCGAATTATATAAAATAGACAATAATTCATATATAGCAGACACTCCTGGATTTGCAACATTTGACATATATGAAATAAAAAGTGGAGAATTAGATGAGTATTTTAGAGAGTTTCATAACTATATAGAAGAATGTGAATATATAGGATGTAATCATATAAAAGAAATAAATTGTGGAGTAAAAAAAGCAGTTGAGTATGAAAAAATTTCAAAAATGAGATATCAAAATTACTGCAAAATATATAATGAATTAAAACAAAAGGAGGATAACAGATGGTAGAGGTTTCAGCATCAATATTAAATATGGATAATGAAAATGCAATAAAAAACTTATATGAATTAGAAACAGCACTAATAGACTATTTTCATATTGATGTAATGGACGGTAAATTTGTAAAAGATAATACTACAGAAAAAATGATAGAATATAGTGAATATATTAGCAGTATATCAAGTCTACCGTTAGATATACATCTAATGGTAGAAGATGTAGAACAATATATAAAGAGTTTTTCTGTATTTGAGCCTAATTTAATAACATTTCATATAGAAGCAAGAAAAAACAAAGAGGAAATATTTGAATTAATCAAGTTAGTAAAAGAAAGTAATTCAAGAGTTGGGCTAGCAATAAAGCCAAACACAAAAATTGAAGAAATATACAATTATTTACCATATATACACTCTGTTTTGATAATGACTGTTGAGCCAGGGCTTGGAGGACAAGAATTAATTCCAGAAACAATAGATAAGATAAGCAGAATGAAAAAATATTTAGAACAAGAAAAGCTAGAGGTAGATATTCAAGCAGATGGAGGAATAAATTTACAAAATATAGACCTGTTAAAACAAGCGGGAGTAAGCAATGTTGTTGTAGGCAATGCCTTAATGAAAACAAAGGATAAAAAGGATATGATAAATAAATTAAAAAACTAAATTATTTTTTAACAAAATAAGCGCAATCTGAATTAGGGGTTATTTTTTGAGTAGTTATATTTTCAAAGCTACATTTGCCATCTTTTTGATAGAGACAATTAGCAGAACAATTTATATTAGTCAAAATATACACCTCTTTTTTGATAATTATTTTTAGTATATACAAAAATTGCATAGTTTATGCAGTTTTTGTGAAATTTTTACAGTAGGTTTGAACAGGACATTCCGAACATTTTGGATTTCTGGCTGTACAAATATTTCTGCCATGCCAAATAAAAAGATGATTAATATCTTTATAGTATTTTGGGGGGATAATTTTTAATAAGTCTTGTTCAATTTGCTCAGGAGTTGATTTATTTGAAAGTCCAAGTTTGTTACATATTCTTTTGGCATGAGTATCAATAGCTATTCCTTGAGGTTTGTTAAAAGCCTCCAACATAACAACATTTGCAGTTTTTCTGCCAACGCCAGGTAAACTCATTAGGTCTTCCATGTTTTGGGGAACATTACCGTTAAAATTAATTATAATTTTTTCAGAAGTTAGTTTTATATTTTTAGCTTTATTTTTGTAAAAGCCACATGGATGGACCAAAACTTCTAAATCTTCTATTGGAATATTTGTAAAAGCTTCAGGTGTATTATATTTATTAAAAATATAAGGAGTTGTTTTATTAACTCGTTCATCTGTACATTGAGCAGAAAGCATAACAGCAATAAGCATTTCAAAAGGAGTAGTAAAATTTAAACTACATTTAGCATCTGGATACGTTTTTTTCAAAATTTCTATTATTTCTATTACAATATTTTTATTCATAAGAAAACCTTTCTATAATAATCACAAATAAAATATAAAATTAATATAATATTAAAAAAGGAGGTAATTTATTATGTTGTGTGCATTAAAAAAGACTTTAGGGGTATGTTTAATTGGGCTAGGACTTGGAATATTATTAGTATTATTACTTCCTGTATCTGGCTGGCTATTTACAATTGGAGTTGCCATAGTAGCGGTTGGATTAATGTGGTTATCTTGTTAAAAGGAGTGGGTAAAAATGACTATTGTTGTAAAAAAGGTTCCCAAATTTTTACGTGGATTTGTAAAACTTATATTTGGGATAAAAGATTAATACATATGACAAAATTTTAATATTAGTAAAATAGAGCAAAATGAATTATTTCACTTTGCTCTGCTTTAATTTGAAAAATTATACTCTTGTAACTTTCCCAGAACGCAAACATTTTGCGCATACACTTATTTTTTTAGGTTGACCATCTACTAATGTTTTAACAGTTCTTAAATTTGGTTTAAAAGTTCTCGTTGTTCTTCTACTTGTATGAGAACGTGTAATACTAATTTTATTTCCAAAAGCTACAGATTTATTACAAATTTCACATCTTGCCATTTTGTTCGCACCTCCTATATGATATAACTAAAATCGACTATTACATATTTTAACATAAATATAAGTAAAATACAATACTTTTTAACAAAAAATATATACCTATGTTACTAGATAATGTTTTTTGAAGTTAATGTTTCAACATTGTAGCTGTATAATATATTAACTAGTAACATGCCATATTACCAGTTAGACTAAAATTATTATAAAAATGAAAAAAATAATTGAAATATACGAATATATGTAATATAATTGTAACATAATCGTAATAATAATAATATCTAATCAATATTATTGAAAGGAAGATGCAAGTATGTTCAAGTGGGGGCAAGACATAGGAATAGATTTAGGAACAGCAACAGTTATAGCTTATGTAAAAGGCAAAGGAATAGTATTAAGAGAGCCTTCTGTTGTTGCTGTAGACAATAACACAGGTAATGTTTTAGCAGTAGGAAAAGAAGCAAGAAGAATGTTAGGTAGAACACCAGGGAATATTGTAGCAACAAGACCTCTAAGAGAGGGAGTTATATCAAATTATACAGTAACAGAAAAAATGCTTAAATACTTTATAAATAGAGTATGTGGAAAATTTGTATTTTCGCCAAGAATTATGATATGCATACCATCACAAGTCACGGAAGTGGAAAAAAAAGCTGTTATAGATGCAGCATCACAAGCAGGTGCAAGAAGAGTATATTTAATAGAAGAACCAATTGCAGCAGCAATAGGTGCTGGAATAGATATATCAAAGCCATGTGGAAATATGGTTGTAGACATAGGTGGAGGAACCACTGATATAGCGGTTATTTCATTAGGTGGTTCTGTTGTAAGTGAATCTTTAAAAGTCGCAGGAGATAAATTTGATGAAGCAATAGTCAAATATATAAAGAAAAAACATAATGTAATGATAGGAGAAAGAACGGCAGAGGACTTAAAAATAAACATTGGATGTGTATATCCTAAAATACAAGATATGGATATGGATATACGAGGAAGAGACTTAGTGACTGGTTTACCTAAAACAATAACAGTACATTCAAGTGAAATGCTAGAAGCATTGATAGAACCTGCAATGATGATAGTTGATAGTGTACATTCGGTATTGGAAAAAACACCACCAGAGCTTGCAGCAGATATCAGTGATAAGGGAATATATATGACAGGAGGGGGCTGCTTAGTAGATGGTTTAGATAAACTTTTGCAAGAGAAAACCGGAATAAATGTAATGATAGCCCAAGATGCTGTATCATGTGTAGCATTAGGTACTGGAAAAGCACTGGATAACTTAGATGCATTAGACAGTAAAAAAATAGGAAGATAATAATATAAAACAATAAAAGTATAGTAAATAGTAATTTTTATATGCGAATTTGAAATGTAGGGGCGATTAAAATCGCCCGTCCTCCGGAAGCGAGGGGGAACAAGTTCGCCCCTACAACATTGGTGTGTTTGAGGATATTTATAGTAAAAACTACCGAACAACAAAAAACCTCGGAAGTATTGAAACTTCTGAGGTTGAATTGCTTTTGATAAAAACTCTTTTTATCTCTTGCTAAATTGTGGAGCTTTTCTTGCTTTTTTAAGACCGTATTTCTTTCTTTCTTTCATACGAGGATCTCTTGTTAAGAATCCTGCAGATTTTAATGTTGGTCTATATTCTCCATTAGCTTCTAATAATGCTCTGGAAATACCATGACGAATTGCACCAGCTTGACCTGTAAATCCTCCACCTATTACTTTACAAATAACATCATATTTTCCTAATGTATTTGTAGAATTTAAAGGTTGTTTAACAATTACTTTTAAAGTTTCTGTTCCAAAATATTCATCGATATCTTTACCATTAATAGTAATTTTTCCAGTACCTTCTACTAATCTTACTCTAGCAATTGATTTTTTTCTTCTACCTGTTCCATAAAACATTATTTTTTCTGATTTTGCTTTTGCCATATTATTTTACCTCCCAAACTTCAGGTTTTTGAGCAATGTTTTCATGTTCTGCTCCTGCATATACTCTTAACTTTTTTAACATTTGTCTTCCTAAGCTATTGTGTGGAAGCATTCCTTTTACAGCAAGCATCATCATTTTTTCTGGGTTCTTATTAAGTAAGTCTCTAGCTGAGATTTCTTTCATTCCACCAATATATCCAGAATGATGTCTGTAAATTTTTTGGTCTAATTTTTTTCCTGTTAAAACTACTTTTGCACAATTTGTTATAATAACGTGATCACCAACATCTATATTAGGTGTATAAGTTGGTTTATGTTTTCCTCTTAATAATCTAGCAGCTTCTGTAGCAACTCTTCCAAGTACTTTGTCTTCTGCATTGATTATATACCATTTTCTTTCAATTTCACTTTTTTTAATACTATATGTTGTATTATTCATGGTAATATATACCCTCCATTCAAAATTAATATTTATATATATGAAACTAAATATTAAACTACCGGGGAGAAGTTTGTAATTTAGTCATATTTTTACATAACACATAATATTCTAATACAAAATTACGCAAAAGTCAAGAAAAGTATTGACAAATTATAAAAAAAGTATTATTATAATTTGTGTAAAAAAAAGAAGCAATCCACTGCTCACCTTATCTAAATGGAAAAAGGTTAATATTAATAAAAAGTTAATGCTTTTTTATGTATGTGGATTGATTAAAAATCAATCTTTTTTTGTTGTAAATTTACTAGTAGCGAGTAAATATTACAAAAAATAAATGGAGGTGTTTTATATAAAGCAAGAATTACCTGTTAACGAACAAATTAGAGCAAAAGAAGTTCAAGTTATAGACGAAAACGGAGAGAAAAAAGGCGTAATGAATATTAATGATGCATTAGATTTAGCATTTGATAAAAAACTAGATTTAGTATTAGTATCGCCTAATTTAGAAGTTCCAGTTTGTAAAATAATGAATTATGGAAAATACAAGTTTGAACAGTCTAAAAAAGAAAAAGAAGCAAAGAAAAAACAAAAAGTTACAGAGCTAAAAGAAATAAGAATTACTCCAAACATAGAACAACATGACTTTGATTTTAAAGCAAAAAACATAAGGAAGTTTATAGAGGACGGAAATAAAGTAAAAGTAACAGTTAGATTTAGAGGAAGAGAATTAAACTATGTTAAATTGGGAGAAGAAGCTTTAAACAAATTTATTGATAATTTGTCAGATATTGCTACACCTGATAAAAAAGCAATATTAGAAGGTAAAAATATGTTTATTATATTATCTAAAAAAACAGATAAATAATTCACAAAATAAAGGAGGAAAAAATTATGCCAAAATTAAAAACTAATAAAGCAGCAAAGAAAAGATATTCATATACTGCAACAGGAAAAGTGAAAAGAACAAAAGCAAATAGAAGACATCGTTTAGCTACAAAAACAAACAGAGCAAAATCAAGAGGAAAAGTTCAAGATGCATATGCAGACAAGACATGTGAAGCTGGAATTAAAAGATTATTACCATATGGTAACTAAAATTTCAATGAGAAAAATGAAGATTAAAAAGGAGGCATTTTAAATGGCAAGAGTAAAAACAGCAATTATAACTCGTAAAAAGCATAAAAAAATATTAAAAAGAGCAAAAGGATATTATGGTGCAAAACACTATAGATTCAGAATGGCCAAACAAGCTGTTATGAAATCAGGTATGTATGCATATGTTGGAAGAAAAGACAGAAAAAGCAATTTCAGAAAACTATGGATATCAAGAATAAATGCAGCAGCTAGAATGAATGGAATAACATATAGCAACTTAATTAATGGATTAAAAAAAGCCAATGTTGTTATAAACAGAAAAATGTTAGCAGAAATAGCTGTAAGCGATCCAAAAGCATTTACAGAAATAGCAGAAATAGCAAAAAAAGCATAAAACCTTAAAAAGAGCTGTGCATCGCACAGCTCTTTCTGCTAGGCTGACTCTAGGATATAACAATTGTTAATGTCGGTATTTACAAAGTCAAATTATAAAGAATTAATAATTAATGTTACTAATTTTGGACTGAATATGCCTAATATAATAGTATTATTCATATTTACAATAGTATTATTTATATATGAATCTAACCAGAAACAAATTATGGAATTCTTTCAAAGAAAGAGCCTAGAATTTAAAATGATAACTTTATTTTCACTCATATTGCTTACTACCGTATTAGGAATTGAAGGATTAGATAGAATATATAAATATGAAAATTACGAAATAACAACATATGAAAGAGATGGAAAAAAGAGAATCCAGTCTATTTATTAAATGATATGGTTAAAACAGAAGAAGATGTAAAAATAACGGACAGTTATAACAAAATGATAGAAAAATACAGTAATAACTATGTAAGAGAAGAAAATATGTACACATATATACAAGGAAAAACTGCCTTGAAATTTATAATTGAAAATAACATCATTACGAGTATAGAATATAGCTTAAAATGATGTAAATGAACAGTGACTGTCAGAGGAGGCAGCCACTGTTTTAATAGTAAAATAAATTTAAATTATTGCTTTTTTATTTTTGGTTTAGCTAGCAATGATGCAATATATCCAAAGAAAATAGCAGCGGATATTCCACCGGCTGAAGATTTTACACCACCAATAAAAGCACCTAAAAGACCAGATTGTTTAACTTCCTCTATAACTCCTTTTGCTAAATTGGCTCCAAAACCAGTAAGAGGTACAGTTGCACCAGCGCCTGCAAAAGATATTAAATGTTTATATATACCTAAGCCACCTAAAACAGCGCCTAAAGTAACAAATAATACTAAAATTCTTGCAGGAGTAAGTTTTGTTTTATCAATTAAAACTTGTCCGATAATACAAATAATACCACCAACTATAAACGATTTTAAAATCATAAACCAATCTAAAGTATTAAAAAAATTTTGCATAATAATTTCCTTTCCTTAGCTGAGAATGTAAATTTCTAAACGATTAATCCAAATTTTCGATGGAAATTGCATGAGCAATTCCGGGAATGGTTTCGCCTTGTTGTGAACTCATAGAATTCATTAATGCTCCAGTTGCAATTAACAATATTCTATTTATTTTTTTGTCTTTTAATTGTTTAAAGAAATATCCAGAAAAAACAGTGCCAATGCATGCACAGCCACTACCACCAGAATGAGTATCTTGACTTTCTTTATCAAAAATAAGGACACCACAATCATTATAGTTAGCATTAATATTATAGCCTTTGGTTTCGGCAAGCTCAGCTAAAATTTCTTTTCCAATGTAACCTAGGTCTCCAGTAATAATTAAATCATAATAACTTGGCTTTCTACCTGTATCTCTAAAATGAGTGATTAGCGTATCTAAAGCAGCAGGTGTGTCGTTCATATAAACACAAAAGTAAATATCATATACTACAACATAGGGGACAGAAAGTCCTCTATTTTTAATGCTAAAAAAGATGGAGATGAAAAATTGTATTTAAGCAATTTTTGATTCCGAAGGAGAAGAAAAAGAGAAAGAATTTGAAAAAGAAAAGCAAAGAAAAAATTGTAAAATTAACAATTAGAATTCCAAAATTGAAAAAGGGAATGATGACAAAAATAGTTGAAAAAAGTTCATATAATAGTTTAGAAGATTTAACTAGAGCAGGTATTGATAAAAAAATAAATTTACAAATATATAAAGACAATATGGATGTAATAGTAAAAGAATTAAGTAAATTAATTGATGCAAAACTTAATTTTTTTCAATTCTCAAAGAAAATTGAATGCAAATAATGTAAAAATAAATGCTTTAAACACATATATTATGGGGAAAGTAATGCGAAGAATAATGGGAGATGATTTGCATGAGGAATCTATGAGAATAATAGAAAGTGAAAGAGTAAAAGCAAACTATTATATAAGCAGAAAAACAGAAGATATGCCAAAAGAAAAACATCATCTTTTGAGTGGGAAGATGATGTATAGGAAAAATAGAATTTATAAAAAATTCTGTAAATTAATAAAAAACGGTATAAAATTTATAAGATATATGCTATAATATAATTATATATGAATGAGAGGAGAATAAGACTATGACTGTAAAAAATCAAGAATTATATAATGTTATAGAAAAATTACCAGAGGAACTTTCAGTTAAAGTACTTGATTATATAGAATATCTTATGTTTTCTAATGCAAATAATAATGCTCCAGAGGAATTAATAGTTAAAAGTATAGAAGATTTGAGAGAAAAATTAGAGGAAGGAAGAAAAGATTTTGAGAGTGGAAATGTATGCTCACTTGAAGAAACTTATTTAGAAGTACAAAAAGTGTTAGCAGATTAATTTGGAGGTTTAGTAAAGTGGAAAAATATAAAATACAATTATCTATAAAAGCGAAAAATGATTATAAAAAAATTATTAATTATTTAAAAAATGAATTATTAGAACCTTCAATTGCAAATAGGTATGCAGAATTAATAAATAGTGAGATACAGTCTTTAGAGCACATGCCACAAAAATATGCTATTATTGATGATGATATAGCAAAAAAGCTAGAAATTAGAAAACTGCTTATAAAAAATTATATTGCATTTTATAGAATAAATGAAAAAGAAAAAATAGTAGAAGTTCACAGAATTTTATATGGTGCATCAAATTGGATATACAAGTTATAATGAATAATAAAGTTTATTTAAGAGTGATAATATTTATATGTTGTTACTCTTATTTTGATATGCAGGAGTTTTTCAATTATTGAATTGAAAGAATAGAAGTTTAAAGAATTAACAGAAAAATTATTAATGATAATAGCAATAAATATAACTATTTAGATATAATAATAAATGCAGTTGAGCAAGACAATATACCACTAGCAGATACATACCATAGACTTGGTAGTATTTTAGTTAAGCAATTATATACTTCATTTGCTGAACAAAGTAGGCAAACTGGAGGAGAGCTAAAAAACGGAATGAACTTTATATTATATGAATTTGCAAACTTTACAAAAATAGATTCATTCTAGATTATCATAAATGTAAAGCGACGGAATGATGGGGTTAAATAAAATGATGTATTATTTTGACTATAAATGGGATAATACATCATTTTGAGCTGCTCAAGAATTTCAAGGGTTAATGTAAAATAGATGATTTTTTACTAATTATGTGTTAGAATGTATTTAGTAGATGATTAATTATTTAATGTTTCTACTGAAAGTACAGAGCTAGGTGCAAGATTGATTCAACGAAAAATAAATAATAGATGTGAAAAAATCAATACTAGATATTATGATTTAAGCACATTATAACCTGAAAATATATAAGGGGAGAGAAATACTGTGGAAGAATTAATTTTAGAGTCAATTAATGGAAATGATGAAGCATATACAAAATTAACTCAATCAATTCAAAATGAATTATATAGAGTAGCACAAGCTAGATTAGACAATATTGATGATATTAATGATGCAATTCAAGAAACTATGATAATTGCTTATAAATCGTTAAAAAGCCTAGAAAATACAAAATACTTTAAAACATGGATCATTAAAATACTAATAAATGAATGCAATAAAATTTATGCGCGATACAAGTGGAAGGATAATATTTTTAGTAAATTAATCAAAGATAAAAATTGTGTTATAGGTGACAATTTAGATATGTCTAATATTGAAGATAAATTGGACATAGAAAGTATGCTTAGTAAATTAAAATATGAAGAACGAATTGCTATTGTCTTATTTTATAACAGCAATTATTCTTTGAATGAGATTTCTGAAATTTTAGATACTAGTCCTAATACGATAAAGAGTAGAATAACAAGGGGTAAAGAAAAAATAAAAAAATATTATAGAGGAGGTGTTGAGAATGAAACAGCAGAAAGATAATATAGATGAAATAGATAGATTGTTATATGATTATTTTGAAAAAAACGATAATATTCCAGAAAAAACTGCTAAAGTAATTAGTAAAACACCTCATAGAAAGAAAATCAGAAATAATTTATCAAAGGTAGCAGTATTAATACTGACAGTATCTGTTTTAACAACTGGTGTTGTTTTGGCTAAAGAAATAACAAACTTCTTTAAAGATTTATTCGGATTAAGTTCAATAGGAATAAATAATGATAGTGTTGTTAGTGCAATAGAAAATAAGGATTATATACAGAATATTGAAATGAATTATATAAAATTAAATGATGAATTTAGTATTAAAATTGATTATTTGATGTTAGATGATATAAATCTATATGCAGTATTTAGTTTAAAATCTGAAAGTGAAATAAAACCGAATTATAGAATAGCTATTCCAGATTTAAAGATTGTTGCGGATGGCAATGTTATTTATAATGCCTCATCAGGTGTTAATTATTCTGTATACACTGCAACTGGCTGGCATAGGATTAAAAATGAAGGAAATAATAAAAGAAGAGAATTATTATTTTTAACATCAAGTGGACTACCTAGAATAGAAAAAATACAATTTCAATTTTCAAATGTAGCGTTATATAACGATACATCTCCAAATAATAAACAAATAGAAATTAATTGCGATGAAGAAAAGATTATTAACATTGATGTAATGGAAAAATTCATTGATAGAGAAAGATTGATTTTTAATGTTTCAAGCTCTAGTGATATTTATGATATAAGTAAATTTATATCCACTGAAACAGGAACATATATTATTATAAAAACTATAAGTCCAGAAATAAATTTAGAATTAATAAATAATAATAATTTATATCAATCTCAAAAGAGATTATTAGCATTAGAAGGAGATAAATACATATTTATTATTCAATATAATCTTGATAAAGACAATGTGAGTGAAGATAATTTACAACTTAAAGATACAATGAGAAATAGCCTTAAAGTTTACCCAAAAGAGGGTGTGAACCCTCTTTTTGAGGAAGATTAATTCCAACTATACATTTTTAAGTCCAAATTGACAATTACAGATGAATCAGCACAAGTTGCTGAAATTATTGCATCACTTCCGTTTCCAATTGATATATAATCAGCTTTTCTTGTTTTTCCATCTGTATGGATTCTATAATTTTTAGTAGTATTTTTGCTTGCAATATATACACTGACTATTACTTCATATGACTTTCCATCAGAAGCTGTTGCTGTTGCCTCGAAAGCCATAAAACGACCATCATAATAATTGCTATTACCAGTATATCTTCCTCTAAAAGATACAGTGTTAGGATCATAATATGCATATGTAGAAATATCGGAAGCTTTTACTTGAATTGGAAATGTAATAGTAAAAATGGTAAACAATGTTGCTATAATAAAACATACAACTAATAATTTGTTTTTGATATTCATTACAGAACTCACCTCCTTTTCATTAATCTAAAAAAATTATATCAAATTAATCTAAAAAAGGATAAAAAGTCACAAAAAGTCACAAAATATTTTGAGATTTTTGCACCTTTTTTGTAAAAAAAATATATCTAATAAGTGTATGAAAATAAAAAAGGTATCTAATTTATGGATACCTTCCAAGAATTATTTAATATGGGAGAGAATACTAATAATGTGGAAAGAGGAGTATAAAAGAAATCTTTTTAGTGCAAAAACAATAATCATAATTATGATTTTAATTTTAGTGGGATGTATGAGCTTTTTTTATACATATGAGGAGAAAGCTTACTTTATTAGCCTGCAACAAGATATTCCAGAAGATGTCAATCCAGAAAGATTAGCAAAAAATATTGAAAATCAAAATGGAATTAAGTTTGATTTGTACTTTCTATTGCAATCGGATTTTTTCGAAATCTATATTATTATAATACTTTTATTTTGCGGAATTTTTTTGGCATCTTCTGTACATAGTTTTCTTGATAGTGGACAAATTAACTGTGTAGTTTCTAGAACTTCATACAAAAAATTTATTAATTCCATATTGATATCTCAATCTTTATACATTGTAACAATAATTTCTATTTCATTAGTAGCAATATTGACAATACGGATTTATTGCAGGAGGAATAGGTAGTGCAACAGGTACCATAGGTTCCTATGATTTTGGATTAGGAATTTTTATATTAATTGCAATTATTGAAATAGTAATGACAATAATAATGGCTGTACTAATAGATTTGATATCTTTATTATCGTGTACATTTATAAAAAAGAAATTAATCATTCAATGCATTCCATTTTTTGCTTTTTTGCTATTTCCAATTGTAATAAGTTCAACAATAGGAAACATATTTCACTTATTAGGTGAAATTACTGGGGCGTTTGTTCCATTTCAAAATTTGACAGCGATTTATTCATTGTTTCAATATGATTTTAACTATGTATATATTATATCTACAATTATACCTTATATAGTATATAGTGTTTTGTTGTATATAATATATAAAATTAACACAAATAAATATTCGAGGGATTGCTTATGAAAAAAAATGTAATTATCTTTTTTACTGCTATTTTTGTTCTAATTACATTTTGGGGAATTCAATCACAAGAAGAAGTTAATACTATTATTAACAGAAATGCTTTAAACTTTGTAAATTTATATTTGAATGGATTTCAACGATATATGTTTGTTGTAACCTTTTTGGTAAGTATATTTATTGCAATAGTAAATATTCCTTTTTGGAACTCAGAAATAAGGGTTAGAATTAAAAATAATACTTTTAATTATATTTGGAGGAAATATATTATTTATATAATATTACTTTCGTTATATATATTAACTGTATTTTCAATAGTATCTGTTATACTAAGATATGAAAATATTTTTTCTATTTATAATTTACAATTGTTTATTAGATTAGTTATGTTTATGCTTTCAATATTTGTAATATATAATATAGTCTATGTGAACACTGGAAAGGTATTCTTAGGAATTGCGATTTGTATTGTAGTAAATTTTTGCATATTAATAATGAGCTTTGCATATCAATTTGTGATTTATTTATCAATTACGGATGAGAATTTATTATTTATGTTAGATATATACACATATATAGTTAATATCATTGGTATGATTTATCTATATAAAATGATTGATAAAAAGGAGTTGATTAAACAATGTATTACATAGGCATATCTTTTCTGCTTTTAATTTTTAATTTGTTTATAAAGAATACTAATAATATTGATACGCCACTGTATGCATTGAGAAGTATATTAATTCCATATAATTTTGAAGAAGGTAATGTTATATTCATTAATTTAATATTAAATTATAGTATTGTTATAATCTTTATTACAAATATTATAAAGAATTGTAATGAAATATTTTCAATGAGTCCATATATTTTAACAAGATGTAATAAAAAAAAATCATTTAAAAAATTTTTTTTTAGAGTTTTTAAATCTATAATTAATTTAATTATAATTAAATTAATTATAGATATTTTAACTGGAGATATAAGTTCTTTCGAAAATCTTAAACAATTGATTAGTTGTTACACTCTATATATATTGACAATAAATATATGGATAACAACAACAATTCTATTATACATACTCAGGATAGAAAATAAAACTATATATTTTGTATTATTAACAGTTATATTAATTAGTCAATACATATCATTTGATATTGGATATTTTAGCATAATTGTGTTTGCATCTAAGTATACCTTAGAACATTACCAATTAGTGGTTGGATGTAAAGCAATATTGGGATCTATACTATTTATATTTTCGTTTTTTAGGTTTAAAAAATATGAAGCATTGGGAGGAGAAAAAAATGATTAAGTTAGATAATGTCACAAAAGTTATTAATAAAAAAACAGTTCTTAAAGATATAAAACTTTCTTTTGACAAAGGAAAGATATATTTATTGACTGGTCATAATGGTTGTGGTAAAACAATGTTATTAAGATTAATTTGTGGGCTTATAAGTCCAGATGAAGGAAAACGCATAGAAGATGAAGAATATAGATATGGAGTAATTATTGAAAATCCATCATTTTTTACACAAGAAACAGCGATGTATAATTTAAAATATTTAGCAACAATAAATAACTTAATTAGCAAAGATGACATTGAAGTGTGGCTGAATAAATTTAATTTACTAGAGCATAAAGCTGATAAAGTAAAAACATTCTCTTTGGGAATGAAACAAAGGCTGTCACTATGTCAAGCTTTTATGGAAAATCCAGATGTTTTATTATTGGATGAGCCCTTTAATGCAATAGATGAGGAAAATTTGATGATAATTTATAAACTGATAGAAGAAGAAAAGAAGAAAGGTAAATTAATAGTAATAGCATCTCATAGTAATCTTAATGATATAAAATTTGATGAAATAATAAAAATGAGGAATGGAACTATTGTAGTAAAGTAAATAAATTGTATCAGATTAGAAAGCTAATATTTAATTGTTTGGATGAATTAAAGGATAAATATGATGTTTTTGATAAACTAAAAGTGGACCAAAAATTCAATTAATAATAATTGAAAAATGGACCACTTTTTTTACTTGACAAATACAATAAAAGTTATGTATTAAAAAAAAATTAATGTAGGAGCTGATGTTTCAGAAAGAATTAGTTGGAAAATATAAAATGCAATTGAATAAAATATGAAAAAATGAACAAAATATGTGTAGAACATTGAAAATTGAATATAGGAGGTTATTTATGGATGATTACGCTAAATTAAAAAATAAACTACAACTAGGGAAAAGCAGTAACATAAAATATATAGATGAAAAAGATATGGATAATATAGAAAATTTAAATGTTGATATTAATTTACCAAAAGCAGATAGAATGCTTGTGTTTTTACAAAATGTTAAGAATCCATATGCATTTATTGTAAATGGATTAAAAGTGAAATTTGAATATTCTGACAAAGGATTAAATATTAATCAATGTATTGAAAATTTGATTATGAACAGAATAAAAACTTAAAGAATATAGTGTATTTCATTTGAATCCACTATAAAATTATGTTAAAATATAATTGTCAACAAATATGACTTTATAGGGAAGGAGGAAATTTGTCAAGAAAAAGTAAGTATGAAAACGATGGAGTGTTATTTCCAAGAGGCAACAACTCATTCGGAATACCAAGAAAGACATGGTATATTGCAAAATATATAAGGCTATCTAAAGAAGATGGAGACGACAAAGATGAGAGTAATAGTGTAGTCAGCCAAGATAAAATATTAGATGATTTAATAATGGATTTAGCACAAAGTTGTGAAGATGAATTTGTAGTATATGATACTTACGTTGATGATGGCTTTTCAGGAACAGATTTTAATAGACCTAGCTTTCAAAAATTATTAAGAGATATGAAAGACAATTATATTAATATGATTGTTACAAAAGACCTATCAAGACTCGGAAGAAATTATATTGAGGTTGGAAATTATATAGAACAAATCTTTCCATTGTTTAATATTAGGTTTGTTACAAAAGCAGAAGATATTGACAGCTATTCGAAACCAACTTCTGTAAATAGTATTCTTGTTCCTTTTAAAAATTTAATTAATGATGAATATTGTAGAGATATTTCAAACAAAATAATTTTAGCAAATAATTCAAGAAAGAAAAACGGACAATATTTAGGCTCTTTTCCAATCTATCGGATATATCAAAGATCCACAAGATAAATATAAATTAATCATAGATGAAGAACCTGCAGAAGTAGTAAGATTAATTTATCAATTGTTCTTAGAAGGAAAGGGAAGAGCAACAATTACAAAGATATTAAATGATAGAGGAATTCTTAATCCAACAGCATATAAACAACAAGTCTTGAAGAAAAACTATGTAAATGCTTGTAATATGAAAGGTAATAGTCTTTGGTGTGATACTACTGTAGCTCATATTTTAAGAAATGAGATGTATACAGGAACTCTGATACAAGGAAAAAAGAAAATGTTAAGCTATAAAGTTCATAAATTAGTTGATGTGCCAAAAGAAGATTGGATTATTGTAGAAAATAGTCACGAGCCAATTATTGATAAAGAAACTTTTAACAAGGTACAAGACATAATCAATAGAGATACAAGAATAAAAAACGATGGTACTGGAGAAGTCTCATTATTTGCAGGATACATTAGATGTGCAGATTGTAAAAGGGCAATGAACAAAAAATCTACAAATAATAAATGGAAAACATATTATTATTATGTATGCAACACATATAGGAAAAAATCAGCACAAATTTGTACAAAGCATACAATAAGAAGTGATTATTTAGAAAAAGCAGTTTTAGAATCTATAAAAATGCAGATTGATATAGCTATTGAAATGGAATATATGATTAAGAAAATTAATCAATCTGAAAAAAGAAATCTAGCTAATTCTAATCTTGAACGAATAATAAAATCAAAACAGAATGAATTAGAAAAATACAAAAAACTAAAAAAATCTGTATATGAAGATTGGAAGTTAGGTGATATTTCCAAAGAAGAATATTTTGAGTATAAGAATAGTTATGAAAAGAATATACAAAGTATTGAACAAAACATTAAATATTTAGAACAAGAAACAGAAAAATACAAAGACCAAATTTTAGGAGATAATATTTGGATAGAAAACCTAAAGAGTAAAAAGAACATAACTAAACTTACTAGGGAAATAGTGATTGAGCTTATCGATTGTATATATGTACACGAGGGTGGAGATATTACTATAAGATTCAAATTTACAGATGAGTACGAAAGAATGTTAGAGTATATTAAAATAAACGAAGAATTAACGCTTGTGCCACAAGCAATTTAAAAATAAAAATATTTGTGTTTAAAGAAACGTGGCAGGTGCCATAGCTGCTCCCATGTTATTAGCATCTTTGATTCCCATATCAACAATTTTTCCGAGGTGTTATATAAGTAATTTTAGGACCAATGCCATTGGAAGATAAAACAGCAGCACCAGAGCCGGTAACAGTCCACTGAGAAGTAGGTGGGCGTTGGTTTCCTAATTCCAAAGGGAAACGAAACTGTTTTTCGGCACTACAAAAGTGGCTAGAAGTAGCACAAAGAACGTTAGAAGCAGCACCACTAGCAATAAATACGCTTCCCAAGCACATACTTTCAACAAAAGTTGAACAAGCACCAAAAACACCAAAAAAGGGCATATTTAATTCCCTAAGTCCAAAGCTAGAAGAAATACATTGATTTAGTAAATCACCAGCAAAACAAAAATCAATATTAGTTGCAGGAATTCCAGATTTTAAAATTACAGAATTAACATTTTCCTTTATTATTTTACTTTCTGCTTTTTCCCATGTATCTTCACCCCAAAACTCATCTTCTAAACATTGGTCAAAATAACTAGCAAGAGGACCTTGCGATTCTTTAGGACCAACAATGCTAGAAGTCTCCAAAATAGTTGGAGTATTAATAAATTGAATAGTTTGACTTCCGATTTTTTTCATAAAACCTCCATTTTCTCAACTAGGGACAGTCCCTAATTGTTCCATTTTTTAAAAAAAGAAAGTGGCAATAATACCAATTATTACAGAAGTAGATATTCCAAATACAAGAACTGGACCTGCAACTGTAAACATTTTTCCTCCAACTCCCATTATATATCCTTCAGATTTATATTCTATTGATGGGGCTACAATTGAATTTGCAAAACCAGTAATAGGAACAAGAGAACCTGCTCCGGCAAATTTACCAATTTTGTTAAAAATATTTAAACTTGTTAAGAGTGCAGATAATCCAATTAAGATAATGGAAACAATTGTACCAGAGGCTTTTTCATCAAAACCTTTGTATTGACAAAAAGATAATATCAATTGTCCAAGGGAGCAAATTAATCCACCAACCCAAAATGCGTTAAGACAATTCTTAAGAATTGGCGAATTAGGTGATTTCTTATTTACATAATTACCATAAGCTTGTTTTGTATCTATAGGTTGCATAAAATTCATCCTTTAATAAAAATTTAGGTTTTTAAGTTATATTTACCTATAAACTTATTTATATATTTTCCTAAAAAGAAATAAAATATACAAAAATAAACAGAAAATCTTGAATAATTAATTTTTATGTGATAACTTAGATATTAATATATAAAATGAGGAGAAAAATAGATGAAAAAAAATGTGATAAAAATTATAGTAGTTTTAGTATTGTTGATGATTGCAATAGCAATACTAAAAATAGCACCTAATTATATAAGAGATGAAATAAAAGACAGAACTAACTTAATTATTAATAATAGTAATGTTACAACGAGCTTAAAAAAAGATGTATATATAGATGATAACAATGTAATATATCTTTCAAAATCAGATATGCAAAACTTTTTTGATGAATATATTTATTTTGATGAAAAATATAATCAAATAATTACAACAGCAGAAAATAAAATTGCTGCATTAGGTATTGATAGCAAAAAAATCGAAATAAATGGAAAAGAGCAAATAATAAAAAGTCCTACAATTGAGACGACTGATGCATATCTTATTCCAATATCTGAATTACAAGAGGTCTATAACATAAGCGTGGAATATGTAAGCGAAACAAATAAAGTTGTAATTGAATCCTTAGATAGAGAGCAAAAAAAATTAGAATGCACAAAAAATGAAAATATAAAATATAAACCAACATTTTTTTCTAAAACATTAGAAAAAATTAAGAAAACAGAACAATTGATAGTTGTGTCAAAAGAAAATGGCTGGATTAAGGTAAGAACGTCAAATGGAAATTTAGGATATATAAAAGAAAAAAGTAATCAAAATATTGTTGTATCAAGAAATGCACAACAAAACCAAAAACAAATAGAAGGAAAAGTAAGTTTAGTGTGGGACTATTTTTCGGAATATGGTTCAGCGCCTGACAGAACAGGCACAAAAATAAAAGGCGTAAATGTTGTATCTCCAACATTTTTCACCTTGACAGATGAAGGAAAAGGAAGAATTGATGAAAATGTGGGAAATGATGGAACTCAATATATAAAATGGGCACATTTGAATGGATATAAGGTTTGGCCAAGCATTTCAAACAATACTTATATACAAACAACCTCAGATATAATGAATGACTATAAGTTAAGACAAATATTAATAGGAAATATAATTAGCTTAGTAAAAAAATATAACTTAGATGGAATTAACATTGATTTTGAGTATATGTTTATGCAAGATAAAGATTTATTTTCTAGATTTATAATAGAATTAGCACCAAGGTTAAAAGAAATAGGAGCAGTATTATCTGTTGATGTTACAGCTCCAGATGGTTCGCCAAACTGGTCTTTATGTTATAATCGACACATAATAGGAAAAAAGGCTGACTATATAATATTTATGGCCTATGATCAACATGGAGGTTCTTCAGAAAAAGTTGGAACAAATTCAGGGTATGATTGGATAGAAACAAATGTAAATAAATTTGTGGGGACACAGGAAGAAGTTAGTAGCGAAAAACTAATATTAGCATTACCTTTTTATACAAGATTATGGAAAGAAAAGGGTGGCGACTTAGACAACTTTGCTATAGCAATTAAAAATATACAAAGCGTAATTCCTGATAATGTAATAAAGAAATGGGATGACGAATTAAAACAGTATTATGTGGAATATGAAAAAAATGGAGCTAATTATAAGGTGTGGCTAGAAGACGAAAAATCGTTAAGTGAAAAAATTTCTTTAATAGACAAATATAATTTAGCAGGAGCAGCATATTGGCAAAAGGATATGGAAACAGAGGCAATATGGAAGATGATTTCTGAAAAATTAGGAATAAATTAGCAAAAAGATAATATAATATTAAAATAAATCTTAAAATTATTAATTTTAAGATTTATTTTTTAATATATAAAGGACGAGAAAGAGTGAAAAATGGTAGGATATATTTTTTTATCTAATAGAGCAAGATGGTGGGAAAAAAAATTAAATATAATAATTACTACAAAGTTTAAAGAATATTATATATATGAAATAAGTAACTTAAATAGAAGATGTGTAGAAAAATTAAGAAAATTAATAAAAAAAGATAATATAAAACAGGTAGCATGTGAAGAAGAAATACAACAATACGTAGATAAAAAAATCCTAATAGATGAAAAAGATATAATTAAATATTTGATATTGGAAATATTAGAATATATATTTGAAATTCAAGGGAAAAAAATGGAACAAGAGGATATATACTTTTTGATAAACAAAGATGAAGATATATATTTAGAAAATATAAAAACGCTATCGGAGAAATTTAAAACTACCAATATAATAACGGAAGAACTTAGTAAGTTTCAAAAAATTGTAGAAAATATATTTGAAGAAGAAACAACAATATATTTATCTAATAATAAAAGAAAAAGTTTGAGAAGAGCGAAATATATAGTGAATTTTGATTATGGCATAGGAGAAATAGAAAAATATAATATAAACAGAACAGCAATATTAATTAATATTGAACAAAAAGTGAAAATAGAAAGTATGGCATTTGAAGGAATAAGCATAAATAATGTGAATATACAAATTCCAGATGAACTAATAGAACATTTTGGAAGGATGATGGAAAAAATAAATAAAAATATACTATATATGAGCTTAGTAAATCAAAAACAAGAGCTAGCAAGAATAAAAGACAGAATAAAAGAAGACAATATACATATTCTTAATCTAATAGGGGATAAAGGGATAATTTCACAAGAGGAATTTAAAAGAATTCCTTGACAAAACTTTAAATTTGGATTAGTATATATCATACTGTGAAAACAGTATAGACTTCATGTAGAAAAGGAGGTTGACAAAAATGGAAGAAAAAGAAGTTTTATTAACTCAAGAAGGATATGAAAAGCTAGAAAAAGAATTAGAATATTTAGTTACAGAAAAAAGAGGCGAAATAGCAGATAGAATAAAGGTAGCTTTAGGATTTGGAGATTTGTCTGAGAATTCTGAATATGATGAGGCAAAAGGTGCACAAGCAGCAAATGAAGCTAAAATAGCAGAATTAGAAAATAAAATTAGATATGCAAAAATTATAGATGAATCAGAAATAGATACTAAAACCGTACAAGTTGGAAATACTGTAAAAATATTAGATATGGAATTTGATGAAGAACTTACTTATACAATAGTAGGATCTACGGAAGTTGACCTATCACAAAATAAAATTTCAAACGAATCACCAATTGGAAAAGCTTTAATAGGAGCTAAAAAGAACCAAATAGTAGAAGCACAAGCACCAGCTGGAGTAATAAAATATAAAATTTTATCAATAACAAAATAAAATTTTTAAAATTATTTTAAATTATATATGTCAATGGAAAATTGCAATGCCATTGACATTTTTTTATACTTTGTTATATAATACAATTGAATTACAGTATTCCAATATATTACAAAACTATTAAATGTATATTACAATTATATTATTATTATTGACATATTGTATATAAAAGATAAAATATATATGTAAAATCGTAGAGGTGCTATGAGAGTAATAAGTGGAACAGCAAGAGGAACAAAAATAAATTCAATAGATAGTATAGAAACAAGACCAACTTTAGATAGAGTGAAAGAATCATTGTTTAATATAATTCAAAACAAATTGGAAGATGCTATTGTTTTAGACTTGTTTGCTGGCAGTGGTGCAATAGGCATAGAGTGTATAAGCAGAGGAGCAGAAAAAGCCTATTTTTGTGAGAAATCGCATCAAGCAACAAAAATGGTATACGAAAATTTAATTAAAACAAGATTAAAAGATAAAGCAATTGTATTAAATAATGATTATGAAAAATGTCTGAAACAATTATATGATGATAAGATTAGATTTAATTTAATATATATTGATCCACCATATAAGGCAGATATTGCAGTAAAAGCAACAGAAAAAATATTATTTTTAAATTTATTAAAAAAAGATGGAGTAATAATCATAGAAACCGATGAAAAAGAAAGAGAGTTAAAAAACTTAACTCAAATAGAAGCAGAAATATTTGATATAAGAAAATATGGGAGAGCAAATCTTATATTTTTAAAGCGAAAGGAGTAGAGAAATGGAGATATTTACTTTATTAGAAACATTGGAAGATATATTGGAAAAAAGTAGAAATATGCCCTTTTCTAGCAAATGTATAGTAGATAAAGAAGAAGTCTTGGATATTATTAAGGAAATAAGATTAAAATTGCCAGATGAATTAAAACAGGCAAAATGGGTAAAAGAAGAGAGACAAAAAATATTGGTACAAGCTCAAAATGAAGCAGATGATATAATAAAAGAAGCAGAAAATAGAATTATTTCGATGATAGATGAACACGAAATAACAAGGAAGGCATATGAGAAAAAAGTTGAAATTATAGAAACTGCAAATGAGATGTCTAGAGAAATTTCAAAAGGGACTAAAGAATATGCTGACAATGTACTATCAGGTATAGAAGTTGCTTTGGAAGATGCTTTAAAAGTAATAAGAAACAATAGAAAAGAACTTAAATAAGAAAATTCGGAAATCAGAAGTCGGGGGTTTAAGATTAAAATCAATGTAAATTGATTTCCGGCTTCTGATTTTTTAGTTCATATAAAATGAAAAAATAGGAGTGAGATAGATTTGGCAAAAAGAGGAAGGAAAAAGAAAAGGGATAATGCAAACATATCAATAATAACAATGGTGATATTTAGTGTACTTTTAGGTGTGCTTATATATAATCAATCTGGAATAATGGGACAGCAAATAAGTTCAATATTGAGTGGAGTTATGGGATTTATAAAATATATTGTCCCAATAGGAACATTCTTGATAGCAATATATAAATTATGTAATAAAAAAGAAGATGCATATATTAAATTATTTCAATATGCATTGCTATTAGTATGTGTTGCAATTTTTATGCACATAGTATATTTACCTAAAGATGTAGAACAGTTCTCTAATGGATTTTTAGACACAGTAACTCGCGCATATGAACAAGGAAAAACGGATGATAAAGTAGGGGGAGTAATAGGCGCAATAGGTGCAATACCATTAACAAAATTATTGGGAAAAGTAGGTGCATCAATACTAGTTTTAGGTGTGGAATTAATATTGATAATTTTAATATTTAATATTAATCCAATAGAAGAAATAAGAGTGAGATTAGCTGAAAGAGAAGAAAGAAAACTGGCAGAAGAAAAGGAGAGAATTAAGGAAGAAAGAAAAAAACCAACAGTAATGAAAGTAGAAGAAAATGAAGATAAAAAAGAAACAAGAAGAGAAAAAAGATTAAGAGAAAAAGAAGAACAAAGAAGAGCTGCTCTTGAATTAGATGACCAAATAACAATAAACTTAAATGATGATGGTAAAAGCAGTAAAAAGAAAGCATCAGAAGGATATATAGAAGAAAACTTATTTAAGAAAGAACAAGAACAAAAACAAGAGAAGGTAAAGGAAGTTTTACAATTAGAACATGCACTAACAGTAGAGGATGAGCATTATGAATTTCCACCAGTACAGCTATTAAGCGAGGGAGAAAAAAAATCTGTAAAAGGTGGAAAAAAGGCAGTAACAGATACAGCAGCAAAATTGCAAAAAACATTATATAGTTTTGGCGTTTCAGCGAAGGTAGAAAATGTTTCAGTTGGACCTGCAATAACAAGATATGAGCTAAAACCAGCCGAAGGTGTAAGAGTAAGCAAAATAGCTAATTTGGCAGATGATATAGCATTAAATCTAGCAGCAGAAACAATAAGGATAGAAGCACCAATACCAGGAAAGCAAGCTGTTGGAATAGAAATTCCTAATAAGGAAAACGAAATAGTACATTTAAGAGATATAATTGATTGTTCTAAATTTATAGAACATAAGTCAAAGCTTGCGTTTGCATTAGGAAAAGACGTGGCAGGAGAAGAAGTTGTAACAGACATAGCAAAAATGCCACATGTATTAATAGCGGGAGCTACAGGTTCAGGTAAAAGTGTATGTATAAATACATTAATAGCAAGTATAATATATAAAGCAAAACCTAGTGAAGTAAAATTAGTAATGGTAGACCCAAAAGTGGTAGAATTATCTGTTTATAATGGAATACCACATTTACTAATTCCTGTTGTTACAGATCCTAAAAAAGCAGCAGGAGCATTGGCATGGGCAGTACAAGAAATGGAAAACAGATATAGCTTGTTTGCTAGTAAAAATGTTAGAGATATAAAAGGGTATAATGAAGAACTAGACAAAGAAGGCTCAACAGAAAAATTACCACAAATAGTAATAATAATTGACGAGTTAGCAGATTTAATGATGGTTTCTTCTAAAGAAGTAGAAGACTCTATATGCAGATTGGCACAAAAAGCAAGAGCTGCGGGAATGCATCTGGTTATAGCTACACAAAGGCCATCAGTAGATGTTATTACAGGAATAATTAAAGCAAATATACCTTCAAGAATTTCATTTGCCGTTTCTTCACAAGTGGATTCTAGAACGATTTTAGACATGGCGGGTGCAGAAAAGTTACTAGGAAAGGGCGATATGTTATTTTATCCAGCAGGAGCAGCTAAACCAACCAGAGTACAAGGAGCATTTATATCAGACAAAGAGGTAGAAAAGGTAGTTGACTTTGTAAAAGCAAATGGAGAAGCTACATATAATGATGATATATTAGAGCAAATAGAAAAAGCTAATAGTACAGATAAAGAAATAGAGGAACAAGAGAATGATGATGATACAGACCCACTTTTAATGGAAGCAATAGAGGTTGTTGTTGAAACAGGACAAGCCTCAACATCGTTTATACAAAGAAGATTTAAAGTAGGATATGCAAGAGCAGGTAGAATAATAGACCAAATGGAAGAAAGAGGTATTATATCTGGATTTCAAGGAAGTAAGCCAAGAGAGGTTTTGATGTCTAAAGAAAGATGGCAAGAATTAAAAACTACATCATATACACAAACAGAAAACGTATAAAGGATTAAGAAATGATTAAAAATAAATTGTTTTCTAAATTTAATATAAAAGATTATAATAATAAACTCGAGAAGGTTTTAGAAAATAAGGTGTATTCCTTAGGCGCAAAAAATCTTCTGTTAAATATGTTTTATAAAATTGAAAACTCATATTCTGATTATGAAAAAACCAAAAGGCAAGTTCCTTTAAAAAATGATTTTATACAATATTTGATAAACACTATTCAAAATAAATGTGCAGAAATAGAAATAATAAAAAATAATTCAGAAATAGGACAAAAATTTAGAGAAGCCTCAAAAAGTTATGAGATAGAAAACGATAAAATAACGGTATTAGAAAATGAGAATTTTCTGTTAGAAGCAATATTAGAAATTTCTAGGACTCCAATTAAAATACCAAAACAATATGAATATATAGACAATGCTTATAGAGATGTGCTAAAAATAGGAGCAACAGTAAATCAACTAGAAGTGATAAAAAATTTTAATGGATGGTCATGGAGCATTACCAATGAAAAAACTGAAAAATATAAATATAATATAGTATACCAAACATTGAATTACACAGTAGGCTATAAATTGATGTATGAATTTATAAACAACAATAATATAACATTAAATTATATAGATATGTTAAAACAACAAGTGATAGTTGAGTATGGAGTAAAAATAGGCAACAAATTTAATGATATATTATATAAAAACTTAATGTACTTATATGCAAATAGCAATCAAAAGGCGAAAGAAGAACTAATAAAGATAAAAAGTAAATACAAAAAACAATTAGAAATAATGCAAAATAAAGAGAGGTTTTTAGAAGAATTAACAAATGAAAAAAAGAGATTTAATAGAAAAATAAATGCAATAGATAAGATACAAAATGATAAAAACTTGTTAAAAAAACAATATGAAAAAAGAAGCAAAAAATATGAAAATTTAACTATAAAAGAGTGGAATGACGAATTAAAAAAAGAAAGAACAGCTTTATTAAAGAGAATAACAGAGTGCAATGAATTGATACAGCCAAAAGAATATATTAAAAGAATGGAAAATACAAAGAATAAGTATGACTTTTTAGAAAGTATACAAGGGGATCAGACTTTGGAATTGTGCAGGATGTTTTTGCTTGGCTTAAGGGAAAAAATAAAAAATATAGAAAATAAAAAAGAAATAATTGAATTAATATATGAATTAAGATATTATAGATTTATAATGTATGGAAATGAGTTCTTGAAAGATATAAAAGAACTAAAAATAAGTTTTGCAAAAACTATAAAGTCTTTAATAGATAAGGCAACAAAGTTAAAAGTAATTGAAAATGTGTCAGAAGATTCTAAGGAAAATTTTGTAATATTAAAAATGATATTTGATACCCAAATAATAGATTTGCAAAGTATAAGCATAGAACCAAAAGAAGAAAATAATATTATATATTTACAGTATTATGATGGAAAGGTTTTAGAAAGCAAAAAAATAACACAAGCCAAAAAAATAAAAATTAAAAAGAAAACAAAAATATTTATTTAATGGAGGGAATTTATGAATATAACTTTTTTAGGTGCAACAAAAACTGTAACAGGCTCTAACTTTTTAGTTGAAGGAGCAGGAAAAAAATTTTTAGTTGACTGTGGAATGTTTCAAGGAAGTACAAAAGATGAATTAAAAAATGCAGAGCCATTTTTGTTTGATGTTAATGAAATAGACTTTATGCTTTTAACACATGCTCATATAGACCACTCTGGAAGAATTCCTAAATTATATAATGAAGGATATAGAAAGCCCATATATGCAACAAAGGCTACATGCGACTTGTGTACTATAATGTTGCCAGATAGTGGACATATACAAGAAATGGAAATAGAATGGAAAAATAGAAAAAGAAAAAGAGAAGGAAAAGAGGCTTTGCCACCACTATACACAGCAGAAGAAGCTTTGAAAGCAATGGAAGTTTTTAAACCTGTAAAATATGATGAGATAATAGAAATAGACCCTAATATACATGTTAGATTTAATGATGCAGGTCATATGTTAGGTTCAAGTATTATAGAAGTATGGATAAACGAAAATGGAGAAGAGATAAAAACGGTATTTACAGGAGATTTGGGCAACAATGATATTCCACTATTATCATCACCTACAATGATAGAAAGAACAGACTACTTGGTTATGGAGTCTACATATGGAGGAAGGTTACATAATAGAAATGAAGAAAAAGCTCAGATGTTTTTGAAAATAGTTTCAGAAACTTTGGAAAATGGTGGAACAGTGGTAATTCCTTCGTTTGCGGTAGGTAGAACACAGGAAATACTATATGAATTAAACAATTTGAAAGAAAATCAAGACGATGAAAAATTTAAAAAAGAATATGAAAAATTGATGAGTGCACCAGTATATGTAGATAGTCCACTTGCAATATCTGCTACAGAGGTTTTTAAAGAGAATATGGATTTATTTGACGAAGAAACTCAAGAATTAATTAAGAGAGGAGACAATCCATTAGAATTTCCAGGGTTAAAGTTTACTAGAACTGCAGATGAGTCAAAAGAATTAAATGAAAAAAATGAACCTTCTATAATTATTTCAGCAAGTGGAATGTGTGAAGTTGGAAGAATAAAACATCATTTAAAACATAATTTATGGAATCCAAACAGTACAATATTATTTGTTGGATATCAAGCACCAGGAACATTAGGGAGAAAAATAGTAGATGGTGCTAAAACAGTAAAAATATTTGGAGAAGAAATTGCAGTAAATGCAAGAATAGAATATATAGAAGGATATTCTGGACATGCGGATCAAGAATGGTTAATGAATTTTATTTATTCATATGCAATAAAACCAAAACATATTTTCTTAGTGCATGGAGAAGCAGAAGGACAGATTATATTAAAAAATAAAATATTAGAAGATTTAAATATACCGGTAACAATTCCAGAATATGGAGAAACATATGAATTAAAAGAAAAAGTAAGTATGACAAATAGAGTAGAAGGACCAAATGAGAAGAAATTTGTAAGATTAGAAATATTAGAAAGAATGAGAACATTAAAAGAAGAAATAGAAGACATGGAAGAAATTGTAAAAGATGGGTATTTGTCAGAAGATAGAAAAGAAGAAGATATAACAGAATTGGCAGAAAGATTAAAAGAATTAGAAAATCAAATAGTGAAAATAGTTGAAAAAAGTTAAAGGGGAAAACAAATGAAGAATAAATATTATAATGATGCTATAATAGGTGGAAAAAACATAACAGCCAGCTATTCCAAGAATGGTGAATTACTAAGACTAATTTATCCTTCACCTGATTATATGCAATTTATAGATTACTTTGAAACAGGAGTAAAAATAAACGATTCTGGGATTATATATTTACATCAAGACATTAACAATATGTATCAACAGTATTATACAGAAGATACTAATATTTTAAATACCGAAATTAAAAACACATATTTTAATTTAAAAATAACACAAACTGATTTTGTATTACTAAAAAATAGTGTATTAGTAAAAAAATATACATTTGAAAATAAGAATTCTATAGAATTAAATGTGAATTTTTTGATACACTCAAAGTTGTTATCAGACTATAATAATATGGTAGGAGCAGTTGTAAAAGATAATACATTAATACAATATACACACAATACAGCATTTTGCATAACGTCAAATAAAGAAATGTTAAGTTATCAATTAAATGATACTAAAAATAACATAAACAGTGGAGAAATAGCAGACAAAGATTATATAGGAATGTCGCCAGACTCTAGTATAAGCTATAATATTGGTTTATTAAAGCCAAATGAAATAAAAGAATTAGTTGTATATATATCAATAATAGAAAATAAAAATGAAATAGATTTACAAGAACAGATAAAAGCAATAAAAAAAATAGATGCACAAAAAGAAGAAGTAACAGTAAAAAAATATTGGAGAAAATATGTTAAAGACCATGATACTTTACAGATGCCAGAAGAAGACACAGAATTTAACAGAAAATTAAATAAAGTATACAAAAGAACAATATTGTTATTTCCATTATTAACAAATCAAGAAGTTGGCGGAATATCTGCAGCAATAGAAGTGGACGAAAATATCACAAAGTGTGGAAAATATGCATATTGCTGGCCAAGAGATGCAGTGTTTGTAACGAGGGCATTAGACATATTAAATATGACAAAGGAAACCGAAAAGTTTTATAAAGTATTTTGCAAAAATACACAAAGTGAAAATGGAATGTGGGAGCAAAGATTTTATACAGATGGTAAGCTGGCTCCATGCTGGGGATATCAAATAGATGAAACAGCAAGTGTAATATATGGTGTAAATGAACACTACAAAAAGACAAAAGAAATAAAATTTTTAAAAGATACATTAAAAATGTGTGAAAAGGCAACGAGGTTTCTATTTATTTATATGGATAATATATTAGGCACAAGAGATGAAAGTGATGTTGTAAAAAATGAAATAGAAGAAACATATCATACAAAAGAAAGAGAAAAACTACCAATTAGTTATGATATATGGGAAATGAACGAAGGAGTACATTTATATTCGCTTGCCGCAATATATGGGGCATTCAATAGTATGCTAGAAATATATGAAAATATAAAAGAAGAATATACAAATAATAGATTAAAACTTGAAAATATACATAAAAACGAAATAAATATAAGAAAATATATGGAAGAATTAAAAAAATATATATCAAAAAATTTGTATGATGAAAAAACAAAAACATTATTAAGAAATTTGAATGATCAAAAAACAGACATAAGTATACTTGGTGCGGTAGAACCATTTAAATTATTTTCAGCAGATGAAAAAAAGATTAATAATACAATAGAAAAAATAAATTTAACATTAAGAACATATACAGGAGGATATTTAAGATTTGAGCAAGACCATTATATGGAAGGGCAAAATCCATGGCCAATAGCTACATTATGGATGGCAATGTATTATAACCAAAAAGGAGAAAAAGAAAAAGCAGAAGAATGTATAAAATTTGTAGTGAACAGTTGCAATGAACATGGACTATTGGCAGAGCAAGTAGATAATAAAACAATGACATCCAATTGGGTAATTGGATTAGGATGGTCGCATGCAATGTTCGTCTTGTCACAAAAAGAAATATCTCAAAAGTGACAAAGGAGGGAAAAATGGGAAAGGACAAAACAATATTTGTATGTAGTAGTTGTGGATATGAATCAGCTAAATGGTTGGGAAAATGTCCTGCCTGCAATGAATGGAATAGTTTTTATGAAGAAAAGATAATAAAAGAAAATAAAAATAGTGCAGAAAAAGGTAAAAAAAATGCAACTCCAAAAATGCTAAAAGAAGTAGAAGGTAAAGAAAAAGTAAGGACAAGTACAGGAATAGGCGAACTGGATAGAGTATTAGGCGGAGGTTTAGTAAGGGGCTCATTAGTGCTACTTGGTGGTGAACCTGGTATTGGAAAATCAACATTAATTTTACAATTATGCAATAAAATGTCTGGAGAAGGAAAAGTTTTATATGTTTCAGGAGAAGAATCAGCAGAGCAAATAAAAATAAGAGCAGATAGGTTAAATATTAATAATGAGGATATTATGTTCTTGGGAGAAACTGATATAGACCTAATACAGGAAAATATATTACAAATGTGCCCAAAACTTGTTATTATTGATTCAATACAAACAATGTATTCAGAAGATATATCATCAGCGGCTGGTACAGTAAGCCAAGTAAGGGAAATTACTTCAAGAATAATGAGAGTGTGCAAAAGCAACGATATTACTACAATAATTATTGGGCATGTTACTAAGGAAGGAAATATAGCAGGGCCAAGAGTGTTAGAGCATATGGTTGACACTGTACTTTATTTAGAGGGGGAAAGATACTTTTCATACAGAATTTTAAGAAGTGTAAAAAACAGATTTGGCTCAACAAATGAAGTAGGAATGTTTGAAATGCAAAATGAGGGAATGGTAGAAATAGCAAATCCATCTTCTATATTAATTTCAGAAAGAGAAGATAATCCTGCTGGTTCAATTGTTGTTGCAAGTATGGAAGGAACAAGGCCACTTCTTATAGAATTGCAAGCATTAACAACTCCAACAGTTTTTGGTATGCCAAGAAGAACAGCAAACGGTATAGACTATAACAGATTAACCCTTTTAGTAGCAGTACTTGAAAAAAAAGCAGGGCTAAATTTAAGTTCACAAGATATATATTTAAATGTGGTAAGTGGAATAAGGCTGATAGAGCCTGCAGTTGATTTAGGTATTGTATTGGTTTGTGCATCAAGTTTCAAAAACTATAGTATTCCAAAAGATACTTTAGTAATAGGAGAGGTTGGATTAACAGGAGAGGTAAGGGCAGTAAATTTAATTGATAAAAGATTAAAAGAAGCAGAAAAACTAGGATTTAAAACGTGTATAATTCCAAAAAGTAACAAAAAACTATTGAAAGAAAAATACAAATTAGATATAATAGGTGTTAGCAACGTTATTGAAGCAATGAAAGCAGTTGGACTTAAATAAAAGTGTGTCCCAAAAGTGACAAGGAGGGTATGATGATTACAGAAATTCTAAAACTTATTGCACCAGGTACACCTATTAGGGATGGTTTGGAAAACATTTTAAAGGCAAAGACAGGTGCATTAATTGTTATAAGCGACACGAAAGAGGTTTTAGATTTAGTAGATGGTGGCTTTAGATTAGACATAGATTATACATCATCAAGATTATATGAATTAGCTAAAATGGATGGTGCTATTGTTTTAAGTGCTGATTTTAAAAAGATTTTGTATGCTAATACACAACTTATTCCAGACTCTAGTATAATAACAACAGAAACTGGTACCAGACATAGAACGGCAGAGCGTACTGCAAAGCAAACAGGAGCTTTGGTAATAAGCATTTCACAAAGAAGAAGTATTATAACAATATTTAAAGGAAATGAAAGATATGTATTAGAAGATACATCAAAAGTTATTTCAAAGGCAAATCAAGCACTGCAAACGGTTGAAAAATACAAAAAAGTATTTGACAGCAAGTTGAGTCTATTAAATGAATACGAATTTAATGATATAGTTACATTAGAAAATGTGATAATATCAATACAAAGAGCTGAAATGGTAAGAAAAATGGTAGAAGAAGTTGAAAGAGCCATTTTTGAATTAGGTGATGAGGGACGATTATTAGAAATTCAATTAAAAGAATTAGTTGGCGACCTAGAAAATGAGGAATTGCTAATTGTAAAAGATTATATGTCTCCAAGTAAAAAGAAACTACCAGACAAAATATTAGAGGAAATAGAAAAATTAAATCATGAAGATTTAATGAAATCAGATAAAATAGCAAAAATGCTTGGGTATCAAGACTTTGAAAACTATGATGAAGTTGGTGTATACACAAGAGGGTATAGAGTACTTAATAAAATACCTAGAATGCCAAGCAATATAGTGGACAACTTAGTTAAATCATTTAAATCATTTCAACATATATTGGCAGCAGACATTCCACAACTAGATGAAGTTGAAGGCATAGGAGAAGTAAGAGCTAGAACTATTAAACAGTCATTAAAAAGGATGCAAGAACAATTTGTTTTTGACAATTTGATTTTATAGGAGGAAAAAATGAAAGTATTTGTTAAAATTTTATTAATTTTAGGAATTTTATTATTAGTAGCAGGGATTGGATTTGTAGGATATGGAATATACAAAAAGGCCACATTAAAAGTACAAAATCCAATAGCTACAATGGAAGTTGAAGGATATGGGACAATAAAAATAGAATTATATCCAGAGATGGCACCAAATACAGTTGCAAACTTTATAAAACTTGCAAATAATGGTTACTATAATGGACTTAATTTCCATAGAACTATTCCAGATTTTATGATACAAGGTGGATCTAAAAATGGAGACGGAACAGGAGCTCCAAAACTAAGTGATTTAAAAGAAATAGCAGAGGACCAAGACAAAGAATACTGCATACCAGGTGAATTCATTGCAAACGGATATAATGATAATATTTTAAAACACGAAACAGGTGTAATCTCTATGGCAAGAGCAAGCTATGGAAACCAATCAGCAGATATATTAAAGAAAGGCTACAACTCAGCAGGAGCCCAATTCTTTATAATGACTGCAGATAATACAAGCCTTGATGGAACATATGCGGCATTTGGAAAAGTTATAGAGGGAATGGATATAGTAAACAAAATAAAGGATGTAAAAGTTGTATATAGAGAAAGTGAATTAGAAGAAAATGCAGAAGCACCAAAAGATTCGGACGGCAATAAAATAGCATCAGATAGACCAATAGAGCCACCAGTTATAAAAAGTATAACAGTAGAAACATTTGGAGTTGACTATGGAATTCCAACAACATTAGATGTTTTTGACTATTATTCTTGGTTAATGCAACAATATTATGGATATTCACATTAAAACAAAAAAATCACAGAAAAAACTTCTGTGATTTTTAGCTTATTTTAATTCTACTACGGTTACTCCCATTTCGCCTTCGCCAAAGGTACCTAGTCTAAATGATTTTACATGAGGGTGTTTTTTTAAAAAAGAGTGTATTCCTTCACGTAATTTGCCTGTGCCCTTTCCATGTACAATCCTAATAGTTGCAATATTAGAAATTGTACAATCATCTAAATATTTATCTATAATATAAGTGGCTTCATCAACATTTTGCCCAATAACATTTATTTCTGGAGAAATGTATTTTGATTTTGAACCATTATTTTTGTTTACTTTTGTGGTAGAAAAATTTTCTTTTGCTAAAGCTTTAGCTGTTTTCTTTAAATTAGATAAGCTAATATTCATTTTTGTATTTCCCATTTGAATTTGTACTTCATTGGATTTGCTTGGAAAACTTATTACTGTTCCAATTGTATTAAAAGGGATAACTTCCACCAACATACCTAACTGAATATCTGATTTGGTTAAATTACCATTTTCTTTTTGAGGAATATCAAATTGTTTTATTTTATCATTTAGTGAATTTCTTAAACTATTTGCAGATTTTAAATCATGATTTATATTATTTAGTTGTTTGATAATTTCATTAGCCTCTTCTTTGGCAGATAAAAGTATATTTCTGGCTTCAAGTTTTGCAGTTTCAATCAATTCCTTTTCTTTTTGTTTAACACCCGTATTTTCTTTTTCTAGTTCCTTCCTTAGAGTTTGGATTTGAGCCAAATTTTTATCAATATCTTGTTTTTCACGTTCTATTTGTAATTTGTTATCATAAATGCTTTTTAAAATATCTTCTATATGAATATTATCATCTTTAAGTAAAGAATAAGCGTTGTTTAAAATTTCTTGATTTAATCCAAGTTTTTTACTGATAGCAAATGCATTACTCTTTCCTGAAATTCCGATCAACAGCTTATAGGTAGGTTTTAAGTTTTCTACATCAAATTCAGAACTAGCATTTTCAAAACCATGTGTAACTAAAGCATAATTTTTAAGTTCTTGGTAATGTGTAGTAGCAAGAACAAGGCAACCAGTATTATAAAAGAAATTAAGAATGCTTATTGCCAAATTTGCACCTTCTATTGGATCTGTTCCAGAGCCTAATTCATCCAATAAAATCAAGCAATTTTCATCTGCGTTATTAGTAATATTGATAATATTTGTAATATGAGCAGAAAAAGTGCTTAAAGATTCACTTATACTTTGTTCATCTCCAATATCTGCAAATATATTTTTAAATATACAGATAGAACTATTTTCATTGCAAGGAATATATAAGCCGGTATATGCCATTAAAAGTAGCAATCCTGTTGTTTTTAAGCATACAGTTTTACCGCCAGTATTTGGACCAGTAATGATTAAACAGTTGAAATCTTGCCCTAATTTAATATCAATAGGAACAATTTTATTTCTATCAATTAATGGATGACGTGCCCCAACTAAATTTATATATTTTTCTGTATTTAAAATGGGATTAATGCCATCAATACTTTTAGAATATGAAACTTTAGCCGATAAAACATCTAATTTGCCAATAATACAAATATTTTGCTTTAGTTCACTAGTATATTTATAAAGAAGAATAGAAAGGTCATGAAGTATTTTTTCAATTTCAATATTTTCTTCTATCTTAAAATTATTAATCTCATTATTAATCTCAAAAACACTTAAAGGTTCCAGATATACGGTTGAGCCACTACTTGAAGTATCGTGGATAAAACCCTTAATTGTATTTCTATATTCTTGCTTTAATGGAATAACAAATCTATCATTTCTAATTGTAACTATAGGTTCCATTAAATACTTAGAGTAATTGCTAGAATGAATAATAGAGTCAAGTTTGTCTCTAACTGCTTGTTCAGCTTTTTTTCTGTTTCTCCTTATAGCAGAAAGTTTAGCAGAAGCGCTATCTGCAATTGTATTTTCATCTAGTATTTTCTCAAAAATAGTTGTTTCAACGCTTTTATTAATATATAAAGAATTAAAAAAATCAAATAATATAGGAAAATCATTAGTGCTAAAACTAGTATCATCAAAGAAATAATTTTTTAATTCACGTGATATTTTTAATACTGTGGCAATTTCAATTAATGCCTTGGCAGACAACACATTGTTACTTTCTAGATGCTTAATCCATATATCGATATTGGGAATTTCACAAATGGGAATATTAGATTTTCTTATACTGATATCCATTGCCTCTGCCGTTTCAGTTAAAAGGCGAGAAACCCCTTCAAAATCAAAGCAAGGTTTTAAATTCAAAACAGAAACCTTACCTATATATGTTTTACAATAATTGCTAACTAATTTAATAATTTCATTATATTCTAATTTATCTAACATAGTAATCTCCTCTGCAGGTCATTATATCACAATGTTTTTATTATATCAACAAGCTTACAAATTATGTAAATGTTACTGCTTAATATATTATACAACTAAAACGATGAAACAATATAACTCTAAAAATCATCAACCAGTAATATGTAAATTAATCTATTATGTAATACCTCTTGATTAAATTGTCAAAAAATGATAGAATTATAAAGAAGTTAGTATATAAATTTGGAGGTGGAAAATGCAGGCACAAATATTAACCTCAAAATTTGGTGGAGAATTAATAAGTTTTAAGCTAAATGGAGAAGAAAAAATACATCAGGGAAAAGACTGTATAGACGAAAATGGAAAAATATATTGGAAAAGACATTCGCCAATATTATTCCCAGTAGTAGGAAAACTAAAGAAAAATCAAACAATAATAGGTGGAAGAACTTATGAAATGCCACAACATGGTTTTGCAAGAGATTTAGAATTTGAACCATTAACTAAATTGGACAATTTTCACTCATATATGCTAAAAAGTAACAAATATACACTGTCAAGATATCCATATGATTTCGAATTATATACAACATATAGAATAGATGAAAATAAATTAACAACAATATATAAAGTAATAAATACAGGAATAACTAATATGCCATTTGGAATAGGTGGTCACCCTGCATTTAAAATAGATATAGAGCAGTTAAAAAAAGGCAACTATTATTTGGAATTTGAAGAAAAAGAAGAAAAATTACACTTTTTATATTTGGTAGATGGATTAATAGGAACAGAATATGCAAAAGACATATTAGTGGATAAAAAAGTAATAAATTTAAATGAAAATTCTTTCAAAAATGATGCCATAATAATGAAGGGAATTACATCAAAAAAAGTAAGTTTAAAAAATAAAGAACAAAATAAAACAATATTAACAATGGACTTTACAGATTTTCCATACTTAGCAATATGGTCAAAACCAAATGCACCATTTATATGCATAGAGCCATGGTACTCAACAGCAGATAATGTGAAAAGTTCAGGAGTATTTACACAAAAACAAGATTTAATTGTATTAAAACCAAAACAAACTTTTGAATGTAAGTATACGGTAGAATTTTTTTAACGAAAGGAACAAAAAAGTGGGAAAAATAATAATTAAGTTAGTAGGGAGCATATTAGCCCTAATAGGTGTAATATTAATATATGACGCAAGAACAATTACCAAAAAAGCATTTAGCTTTGGTGACCAAAACGAAGCAACATTAGGATTAAAAATTGCAGGATATCTAATATCAATAGCAGGAGCAACAATAATAATGCTCAATTAGGGACAGTCCCCAATTGTCCCATTTGACCAATTTGGGACACCCCTAAAAAAATAGTTGAAATTAAATCACAATTGTGCTAATATATAGTAAAATAAAAACAGTGAAGAAGAGGAGTAGGTTTTACTGCTAAACAGAGAATAAGAGTGAATACGCTGAGAGCTTTTATATAGAAAAGAAAACCGAAGGTAGCTTTGGAGTTAATATATTGAAACAAAGTAAATATATTCGTTTAAGCAACGTTAAAGGCTATTTAAGATACAATTAATTTGTAAATTAAGGTGGTACCGTGAGATAAAACCTCGCCCTTATACAAGGGTGAGGTTTTTTGGTTGAAAAGATTGTATAAAATAAAAAAGATAGTGCAAAGTAATCTATGAAAAATGTAGGGGCGATTTTAATCGTCCGCACTTCGAAGAAATTACTAAAAAAGGAAGGAGATAAAAAATGAAGGAACACAAATTAGAGGATAAGTTTAATCCAAAGAATTTTGAAGAAGAAATTTATAAAAGATGGGAGGGAAAAGAGTATTTTAAACCAAGTGAAGATAAGACTAAAAAGCCATATACAATAGTAATTCCACCACCAAATATAACAGGGAAACTTCATATGGGGCATGCATTAGATGAAACATTACAAGATATATTAATAAGATATAAAAGAATGGAAGGATATAATTGCCTATGGCTACCAGGAACAGATCATGCTGCAATAGCTACAGAAGTTAAAATTGTTGAAAAGCTAAAACAACAAGGGATAGAGAAAAAGAACTTAACAAGAGAACAATTTCTAGAAAAGGCATGGGAATGGAAAAAAGAATATGGTGGAACAATTTTAAATCAATTAAAAAAGTTGGGATGTTCATGTGATTGGTCTCGTGAAAGATTTACTATGGATGAAGGTTTGTCAAATGCAGTAAAATATGTTTTTATAAAATTGTATGAAAAAGGACTTATATATAAAGGAAAAAGAATGATAAACTGGTGTCCATCATGCAATACTTCTATATCAGATGCAGAGGTTGAGTTTGAGGAAGAACCAACACATCTATGGCATATTAGATATAAAGTAAAAGATGAAGATAAATATTTAATAGTAGCAACAACAAGACCTGAAACAATGCTAGGAGATACGGGTGTAGCAGTTCACCCAGAAGACGAGAGATATAAGGATTTAGTAGGAAAAAAAGTAATACTTCCTATTATGAATAAGGAAATACCAATAGTAGCAGATGATTTTGTAGAAAAGGAATTTGGGACAGGTGCAGTTAAATTAACACCAGCGCATGATCCAAATGATTATGCTGCAAGCCAAAGACATAATTTAGAAATAATAGAAGTATTTGATGAAAATTGGAAAATGGGAAATTTAGTACCAGAATATAAAGGATTAGATATATATGAAGCTAGAAAAAGAATTGTTGAAAAGTTACAAGAAATAGGGGCATTAGTAAAAATAGAAGATTATACACATAATGTAGGAAAATGCTATAGATGTCACCATACAATAGAACCTAAAATTTCTGAGCAGTGGTTTGTTAAAATGAAGCCATTAGCTGAACCAGCAATAAAAGCTGTAAAAGATGGAAAGACAAGATTTATACCAGAAAGATTTGACAAAATATACTATAACTGGATGGATAATATACAAGACTGGTGTATATCACGTCAATTATGGTGGGGGCATAGAATACCAGCATATTACTGCACTAAATGTAATAACATAATGGTAACCGAAAGTATTCCACATAAGTGTGAAAAATGCGGAAATACTGAGTTTACCCAAGATGAAGATACACTGGACACTTGGTTTAGTTCAGCCTTATGGCCTTTTTCTACATTAGGGTGGCCAGAACAAACAGAAGATTTAAAATATTTTTATCCAACTTCAACATTAGTTACAGGATATGATATTATATTTTTCTGGGTAGCAAGAATGATATTTTCAGCAATAGAACACACAGGAAAAGTACCATTTAAGGATGTATTTATTCATGGAATTGTTAGAGATAGTTTGGGCAGAAAAATGTCTAAAAGTCTAGGTAACGGAATAGATCCGCTAGAAATAATAGAAAAGTATGGAACAGATGCACTAAGGTTTTCATTGGTCCTTGGAATATCACCAGGAAATGATATACGATATATGCCTGAAAAACTTGAATCAGCAGCAAATTTTGCAAATAAATTATGGAATGCATCTAAGTTCGTATTAGGCAATTTGGAAGAAATAGATTATGATACAATGCCACAAAAATTATGCTATGAAGATAAGTGGATATTGTCAAAATTGAATAAACTAATAAAAGAAACAACAATTAACTTAAACAATTATGACTTAGGTGTTTGGACACAAAAGGTATATGATTTTATATGGGGAGAATTTTGTGATTGGTATATAGAAATGGTAAAACCAAGGCTATATGATAAAGAAAACAAAACAAGAGAGGCTGCACAATATACTTTAAACAAAGTTTTAGGCGATAGCCTTAAGTTATTACATCCTATTATGCCATTTATTACAGAAGAAATATATACAAAATTGTATAATAATGATGAAAGTATAATGATATCAAGTTGGCCAAAATATAGTGAAGAGTTTAATTTTGTAAATGAAGAAAAGCAAATAGAAAAAATTAAACAGATAATTATTGGAATAAGAAATATTCGTACAAATATGAATGTTCATCCAGCAAAAAAATCAACTTTAATATTTGTTACTGAAAATGATGAAGAAATGATTATAGATTCCCAAGAATTCATTAAAAAATTGGGGTTTGCAGACAAAATAATAGTACAAGGCAATAAAAATAACATACCACAAAATGCAATGTCTGTATTAAGTGAAGAATTAGAAGTCTATCTTCCATTTGACGAATTGGTAGACATAGAAGAAGAAAAGAAAAGATTACAAGGGGAAAAACAAAAACTAGAAGCGGAAGTAGAAAGAGCTAGCAAAATGTTATCAAATCCCGGTTTTGTAAACAAAGCTCCAGAAAATAAAATAAAAGAAGAAAAAGAAAAATTAGAAAGATATAAGCAAATGCTAGAAAATGTAGAAGAAAGATTATCAAAACTTGCATAATTATGTTAATTGTGTTATACTTATATATATAAAAAAAAAAAGGACCGCAATTGTGGTCGAAGGAGGCAAAATGAAAAAAGCTCAGAATGATGTAAGAAGGCGGCGTATAGAACTGATGTTGGGAGTAATATTTATAATTATTGGGGTGCTAATATATAGCACAGGAAAAAAGTCCTGGCAACAGGATTTGGCGGAATTAGAAGGTAAAAGTTATCCACATCTTTCGTATAAAGAGTGGATAGCGATCCACGAATCGGAATATACATCCTCAAGTGATGCGCAAGATGCGTATCATAACTATGAGGCGGAATACTTTACTCCAGAGTACAGAGAAGCGCAAAAAAAGCAAACTCTGTACTCTGTGGGGGAGATAGTATTCTTCCTCATAGGGGCAATCTGTCTTTTCAGACAAATCTGTCTTTTCAGACAATACTGTCTGAAAAGTGAGCCGTAATCAGTTCTCCTCCTCCTGCGCAAGCATTTTGCACAGGAGGAACTGCAGACAAATCTAAAAGTCTGCAGTTTTTTTTGTGCGAATTTTGTCGAAACTTTCTCAAAAATCGGCAAAAGTTCTAATGTTTCGCTCTAGGAAAAAAATGGAAGTGAATATATAATTATAATAAACAAAAAACAAAGGGGGAATGAATTTGGAATTTGACTATATTAAAACGGACAAGCTGTTGGTCGTAAAAATAATAGAAGAAATAGACCATCACACTACAGAAAAAATAAGGAGGAAGATAGATAATGAGATTACGAGATATATGCCTAGAAAAGTTATACTTGATTTCAATAAAGTTTCTTTTATGGATAGTGCAGGGATAGGAATGATAATAGGAAGATACAAAATGATTAAAATGTTAGGTGGAGAGCTAGAAATAGAAAACGCTACAAGAAGCGTACGCAAGGTTTTAGAAATGAGTGGAATTACTAAAATAATTAGTTTAAAAGAAGGAGAGGTATATGCATAGTTTATATGATAATGAAATGAAATTAGAATTTTTAAGTAAATCAAATAATGAGGCATTTGCAAGGATTACAGTTGCGGCATTTGCCTCACAACTTGACCCAACCATAGAAGAATTGGCTGATATTAAAACTGCTGTTTCAGAGGCGGTAACAAATTGCATAATTCACGGATATGAGAATACAGAAGGAATTGTAAAGATAACAGCAAAACTTTTTGCAAACACAATAGAAATAGAAATTTCCGATTCTGGCAAAGGAATAGCAGATATAGAGCTTGCAAGGAAACCGTTATATACAACAAAAGCTAATTTAGAAAGGTCTGGTATGGGTTTTACAATTATGGAAAGCTTTATGGATGAAGTACATATTGAGTCTGTTTTAGGAATTGGCACAAAAATTGTTATGAAAAAAATAATAAAAAAGGAAGAAAATTTAGAACAGGAAGGAATTGAAATTACAAACATGGGAGGAAGATAAGTAAGTCTATGTATGAAAAATACGATAATAACATAAAAGATATAATTGCAGCACAAAGTGGTAACGAAAAAGCCATGGAAAAGTTAATAAATAGTAATAAAGGACTTATTTGGAGTATTGTAAATAGATTTAAAGATAGAGGATATGAAGTAGAAGATTTATATCAAATAGCAATGATTGGATTTATAAAATGTATTAAAAAGTTTGACTCTACATATGAAGTTAGGTTGTCTACATATGCTGTGCCATACATTTTAGGAGAAATTAAAAGATTTATAAGAGATGATGGACCTGTAAAAGTAAGTAGAAGCATAAAAGAATTGGCAGGTAAAATATTAGAAATACAAAAGCAATATATGCAAAAAGAGGGAAGAGAAATAAAAATAGAAGAAATGGCAAAAATGTTAAAAACCTCAAAAGAAGAAATAACCTTAGCTATGGAATCATATAATCCCGTAGAATCAATACATAGTTCAGCATACAACAAGGATGGGGACGAAATTTGTATTTTGGATAGATTAAGTACAAACATAGATGAGGAAACTCAAATAGTAAATAAAATATCAATAAAGCAATTAATAGAGGGCCTAGAAGATAGAGAAAAACAAATAATATTATTAAGATATTATAAAAGTAGAACACAATCACAAGTAGCGAAAATATTGGGAATAACGCAAGTGCAGGTATCAAGACTAGAAAAACAAATACTTGAAACCATGAAGAAAAAAATATGTAAATAGAGGTGAGTTATGAAAAGAATAGTGGCATATATGTTATTCCTTATTTTTTTGTGTATGTTAATACCAATTATATTTACAAATAGAAGAATTGAAAAGGTAAATGGAAAACTCGTGGAAAATGAAGAAGTAAAACAAGAACAACCAAAAGAAGAATACAGTTATAAACAATATGGAACAATAAAATTATTACATGAAAAAACAAACACAGTGGAAGAAATAAAAATAGATGAATATTTGTATGGAGTTGTATCAAGCGAAATGCCAGCAAGCTTTGAAATAGAAGCATTAAAAGCACAAGCAGTAGCTGCAAGAACATATACAATATATAAAATAAATAATAATGATAAAAAGCACGGAGAAGCGGATATATGTGATAATTCTGCATGTTGTCAAGCCTGGATATCAAAAGAAGATAGACTACAAAAATGGAATGAACAAAGTAGAAATGAGTATTGGGCTAAAATAGTTGAAGCGGTGGATTCAACTAAGGGAAAAATAATAACATATAATGAAAAACCAATAAATGCTTTTTTTCATGCAAATAGTGGAGGTGCAACAGAAGCACCAGTAAATGTATGGGGAGGAAGCAACTATCCATATTTGCAAACGGTTGCTACATCGGGAGAAGATGCTTATACCCAATACAGTTCAGAGGTTACGGTCACAAAAGAGGAGTTTAAAAATAAAATAATTGAAAAACATGCAGATTTAGATATTGATTTTAGCAAAGCAGATAGTATAAAGATAACCGAATATACAGAAGGAAATAGAGTAAAAAACTTGAAAGTTGGAAATTTGAATTTGTCAGGAGTAGAAATAAGAAACATATTTGGATTAAGATCGGCAAATTTTAAAATAGACATACAAGAAAACAATGTAAAATTTGCTGTAATAGGATATGGACATGGTGTAGGAATGAGTCAAACAGGAGCAGACAGTTTGGCTAAACAGGGAAAGAAATATGATGAAATAATTAAACACTACTACACAGGAGTCGAAATAAAAAATATGTAACATTTTTTGTATATTTTTCTCAATAATGTAAATAATTATAAAAACAATATCAAGGAGGAAAAAAAAGATGAGAGAAGCAAATATAAAGAAAATGTTATTTATAACGTGCAGTATATTTTCGGTATTGCTAATTGCATTTATTATTACATCTTTTATGTATAATAAACAAGAGGAAACACAACTTAGTAAATTTGACGCAAATGTAGTAAAAGAATATAATTCAGAAAAAGTTAGTGAAAATGCAGAGCAAGAGATGATTAAAGAAGAACCTATAAAGGAAGAGGAGCAAAAAAAGGTAGCTGTAAATACAAGTGAGATAGAAGAAAAAGTTCAAGAGGAGCGAAAGGAAGAAGCAAAACAACAAGCAGAAGTTAATAAACCGGAAGAAACAGTAGAAACAAATACAAAGCCAGAAGAAAGTCAAGCAACAACGCCAAAATTTATAAAGCCTGTAGAAGGAGAAATAATACAGGAATTTGCAAAAAGTAATTTAGTATATTCTAGTACTTTAGGAGAATGGATTACACATTATGGAATAGATATAAAAGCTGACAAGACAACAGTAGTAAAAGCATCATCAAAAGGTATAGTAAAATATATAAAAAATGATCCACGATATGGTCTTACAATTGTAATAGAACATACAGGTGGATACAAAACAGTATATGCAAACTTATTGTCTACAGAATTTGTAGTAGTAGGTGAAGAAGTAAGCGAAGGACAAACTATTGGAACAGTTGGGACAACAAGCACATTTGAAGTTTTAGATGACCCACATTTGCATTTTGAAATTTTAAAAGATGACGAATATTTAGATCCACAATTAATGCTTAATTAATTTTGTGAAAGTTATGTGAATTTTAAAATAAACTATTGACAATTTTATAAAAAGGGTATAAATTATTAGCAGTCTTGAAAAGAGACTGCTAATTTGCTACTAGATATAAAATACTAATACAATAGCAATTATGCATTATAAAATACAAGTTAGCATATTATTTAAATAAGTATTTTTAAGGAGGTAATATCAATGTTAAAACCATTAGGAGACAGAGTTGTAATTAAAATGCTAGAAAAAGAAGAAACAACTAAAAGTGGAATAATATTAGCAGGAAATGCACAAGAAAAATCACAAATTGCAACAGTATTGGAGGTAGGACCAGGAGAAGAAGAAGATGGAAAGAAAAAAGAAATGTATGTAAAAAAAGGAGATAAAGTTGTTATAAACAGTTATGCAGGAACAACAATAAAATACGAAGGAGAAGAACTAATAATTGTAAAACAAGCAGATATATTAGCTATAGTAGAATAATAAAATTTATTAATAAATTAGGAGGTAATCAAAATGGCAAAGGAAATTAAATTTGGTGAAGATGCTAGAAAAAGTTTATTAAGTGGTGTTAACAAGATTGCAGATACAGTAAAAGTAACACTAGGACCAAAAGGTAGAAATGTAGTGTTAGATAAAAAGTTTGGTGCTCCATTAATTACAAATGATGGTGTAACAATAGCAAAAGAAATAGAACTAGATGATCCATTCGAAAATATGGGTGCTGGACTTGTAAAAGAAGTTTCTATTAAAACAAATGATGTAGCAGGAGATGGAACAACAACTGCTATGGTATTAGCACAAAGCATGATAAGAGAAGGAGTAAAAAATGTTGCAGCTGGTGGAGATCCAATGGCTATTAAAAGAGGAATGGATAAAGCAGTAAAAGTTGCAGTAGAAGGATTAAAAGAAATTAGCTCAGAAGTTAATGGAAAAGAAGACATAGCAAGAGTTGCTAGCATATCAGCTAATAATAGAGAAATTGGAGAACTTATTTCAGAGGCAATGGAAAAGGTTTCTAAAGATGGAGTTATTACAATAGAAGAATCTAAAACATCAAATACAGAACTAAATGTAGTAGAGGGAATGCAATTTGATAAAGGATATGTATCTCCATATATGGTAACAGATACAGAAAAAATGGAAGCAATTATAGATAATCCATATATATTAATAACAGATAAAAAAATAAGCAATATTCAAGAAATATTACCACTATTAGAAGCATTAATGCAACAATCTGGAAAATTAGTAATAATATGTGATGACATAGAAGGAGAAGCTTTATCTACATTAATTTTAAACAAATTAAGAGGAGTGCTAAACGTAGTAGCAGTAAAAGCCCCTGGATATGGCGATAAGAGAAAAGCAATGCTACAAGATATTGCAACATTAACTGGAGGAGAAGTTATAACATCAGACTTGGGATTAGAACTAAAAGATACCCAAATAGAGCAATTAGGTAGAGCAAAACAAATTAAAGTGCAAAAAGAGAATACAATAATAGTTGATGGCATGGGGGACAAACAACAAATCGCAGACAGAGTAGCACAAATAAGAGCACAATTAAGCGAAGAAAAAAGCGAATTTGAAAAAGAAAATCTTCAAGAAAGATTAGCCAAAATAGCAGGTGGAGTTGCTGTTATTGGTGTTGGAGCAGCAACTGAAATAGAAATGAAAGAGAAAAAACTAAGAATAGAAGATGCACTATCTGCAACAAAGGCAGCAGTAGAAGAAGGAATTGTAGCGGGTGGCGGAACAGCATATATAAATGTAATACCAAAAGTTGAAAAAGCAGTTGCAGAATTAGAAGCAGATGAAAGAATAGGCGGAAAAATAATACTAAGAGCCTTAGAAGAACCAATAAGACAAATAAGTATAAATGCTGGACTAGAGCCTGCAATAGTTGTAAATGAAGTAAAGAAAAAAGAAGCAGGAATAGGATTTAATGCAGCAACAGAAAAATATGTAGATATGAAAAAAGAGGGAATAGTAGACCCAACAAAAGTATCTCGTAGTGCACTTCAAAATGCAGTTTCAGTTGCATCTATGATATTAACAACAGAAAGTATAGTAACAGATAAAAAGGAAGAGAAAGAATGTAGTTGTGGACATAATGAACCAGCAGGAATGGAAGGAATGTACTAAACTTATCATCTAAATTGTAAGTTGCATGGAAATGTTTATAACGAATGTTGTAGGGGCGATTTTAATCGCCCCTACAACATTGTTTGCGCCAAATTAATACCTAAAACTTACTATTTTTTAGTCTTCTTATAAAAAAAACAAACCATTACAGTCTTAATTAAAAGATGTAAAAGTTTGTTTTTTTATTTGGTTGGGCTGGCTAGATTCGAACTAGCGCATGCCAGAGTCAAAGTCTGGTGCCTTACCGCTTGGCTACAGCCCAATATATAATGGGGTGGAAGATGGGACTCGAACCCACGGCCTCTAGTGCCACAAACTAGCGCTCTAACCAACTGAGCTACATCCACCATATGCACTTTTCAAATGCATATATTATTTTAAACTATTTTTTTTCAAATGTCAATATTTTACTCAATTTTTCATAAAATATACGCAGAATTTCTAAAATTTCTCTATGAACATTTTCAAAGATTATGTTTCAGTGTTTTAGTTGTATAATATATTAAATGCAACAAAATAATTAAAAATAAAGCATATAATCAATTTCTGGAAAAATACAGTCTTGTTTTGAAATTGTTTTTAAAAATTGTACATCTATATTATCATCTTTTAACTGATAATATAATTTGGTAAAACGACCAATATGGTCTTTAATTCTTTTTTTGGCATAATCAACCATAGTACCATTTGTTATAATAAATAGCCAATCACTGCTTTGAGCGAGTAAAAGTTCACGAGCACACTGATTCAAAGCAGATTTTTTTAATTTGTTTTTTTCATTTGGAAACATGTGAGCTAATTCAATCATTCTTTCTCCAGCAGTGTGTAAATGCCTATGTACATAATCATTAGTTTGATTTAACCAAACTTCACTATAACCATTAGCTCCCCAACTTGAACGGCAAGGAGTAGATATTTGCATTATAGGATATTTTTCAATATATTCACTTGGAGTAATTAATTTGAAATTGCATTGATCATAATACACTTTTTTAAACAATATATATAACCAATATGGTCCTTCATACCACCAATGTCCATAAAGCTCAGCATCATAAGGACATAGAACAATAGGAGGATTAGCTGTTAGAGGGGCAAGATTTTGTATTTGTTTAGTTCTAGAATCCAAAAAGTGACCAGCTTGCCTTTCTGCCGAATCTTTTGCCCATTGAACATTGTATAAATCTTTTTCTCCGCCATCTTTTCCGGTTATTCTGTGATACTTAATGCCAGTATGAACTCTTGCACCATTAGATGCTATATATGGTTTAATATAGTCATAGTCGGCATCATAGCCAATATCTCTATAAAATTCTCTGTAATTAAAATCACCAGGATATCCATTAATAGAGCTCCATACTTGCCTAGAAGATTCTATATCTCTACCAAAAGCAATAATTCCATCAGGAGAAACAATAGGTGCAAATGTACCATATAAAGGAGTTGGGTTAGCATATAAAATACCATGAGTTTCTGTAATTATATATTTAATTCCAAATTCCTTTAAGTATTTATCTGCTTCAGGAATATATCCACATTCAGGTAACCAAATTCCATTTGGCTTTTTGCCAAAGTATTTTTCGTATGTTTGTACACCCACAGCTATTTGAGCCTTAACAGTTTGCTCTTGCAAATATAATATAGGAAAATAACCATGTGTAGCACCACATGTGATAATTTCTAGTACACCTATATCCTGAAAATGCTTAAAAGCATCAATCAAATTACACTTGTATATATCTTGGTAAATATGCAAATCACTAGAATATCTATCATAATAATATTGAGCTAAGCTATTTAGTCTATGGTCAAATTTAGTCCTTACAATTTCTTTTTCAGCTAATTCAATATGCTTTTTTAAATATTTTATATATCTTTTTTGCAATAACTTATTGTCAAACATATTAAGAAGAGGGGGAGTAAGCGACATAGTAACTCTAAAGTCAACCTTTTCCTCCTCCAATTTTTTAAAATTAGTAAGAAGTGGAATATACGTTTCAGATATTGCTTCATATAACCACTGTTCTTCTAAATAATCTTCGCTTTCTGGATGATGTATAAATGGCAAGTGTGCATGTAATACAAAACTTACATATCCTTTATTTTGTATCATAGTAAATCTCCTTGTATATTAAATAAAACTACTTGAACTTTGTGAAGAAGATAGGTTTGTACCAAAATCATCACAATTAAATTCATCTTTATACATTTTCTTATATAACTCATATATATTATATATTTTTCCCATATTTATTAAGTGAGATATAGTCAAAATGTTTTTCTCAGTAACAACATTGGTTTTAACATTCTTAAAAAATACATTTTGCTGTAATTCATCAAATAATATATGGTCATTTGGAGCATCCATAGCGTTAGAAGAACTAATATATACATAATTATTAGGAATTACAATTTCGTGGGTTATAGGTCGTCTCCCAAGTTCAACCTTATATTTACAATTACTATTTTTTACATGCAAATACCAACTATTTGCAAAATCATTTATATCAATTTCAAAAGTATAATTCATAGTTTCATTTGTAATAATTAAAACAGGTTTAGTGTTCTCGAAAAAATAATTTCCATAAGTATCAATAAGCTTGTTTTTATCTGCATCAGAAATATCCCAATATATAAAAAGATTTGTTGGTGTTTGGGCAAGAATCTTTACAGTAGTTTGATTATATCTAAAAGGTAAATCATAATATTCTATTATATCAGGTTTAGTAGTATCTTTTTTCTTTCTAGTGGTTTTAGAAGAAGTAGAAGACCTTCTGGCAGAATTTTTTTTATCAGTAGCTTTTTTAGTAGTTTTAGTTTCCTTTGAGGAAGAACCTTTTTTAGCAACATCTGACGTAGATTTATTTTTAGTTTTTTTAGGATTATTATCTTTTTCCACAGCTTTAACAGAAGCACTTTTTTTAGTTCTATTACTAGATTTAGGCGCTTCTCCTACTGCTTTTACATTTTCAATTATATCTTTTTCAACTTTATCTTTTGCAACTCTTGGCATTTCTTCCTCCGAATAACACATTAATTTACTATATACTATATCAAAAAAAAAATAAATTCAATAGAAAAATGAAGAAAAATGAAAAAAATTATCCCAATTAGGGACAGTCTCCAAATGTTCCATTTGCTCAATTGGGGACTGTCCCTAATTGAGCAAATTGCCTAATTATTTTTGAAGAAGGAATGTGTATTGACACAAAAATTAGAAATAGATATAATTGAATTAATGAAAATAACAAAAAATGAATAAAAAAACATATAATTGGAATAATGAGTATTAACATAGTCACCAAAATGTTACTGATACTGCACTATTAACTACTGCGTCAATATTAATATTATTGTATCTGTCAAATTATACTTATAAGTGCTATATTTTACAAAGGAGGGATCAGAATGGCATTAGATTACAATATTATAGGAGAAAGATTAAAAGAGGCAAGGGTAAATAAAAAATATACTCAAGAAAATTTAGCTGAAAAGTTAGATGTTTCAGTAGCATTTTTAAGTAAGATAGAAAGAGGAAAGTCTCATATTAATTTAAAAAGATTAAGCCAATTATGTGATATACTAGGAGTTTCAGAAGGGTATATATTAAATGGAGCATCTAATACATCTCAAGAATACTTATCTTTAGAATTTAACTCTATTTTGGAAAATGTATCACCTCAAAAGCAAAAGTTGATATATAAAATTGCAAAAGTAATAGCAGAAGAATAAGATTATTAAAAATTTCTTGAACAGTGCTTGACAAAAACAATACTTGATGTTAAAATGTTGCCTGTCGATTATTATAGAGAGAACCTGTAACATTCCGAACCAGAAGTCAACTCTATTTTATAGGATTATATGATTTTTGTCAGAAATACTATAAAACATTAAATGACTTAAAAGTGATGCAGGAGATATTAAGAAAATCATATAATACCAAATGTAAAGATAAAATTGTACATCTTTATATTTGGTATTTTTTCCGTGGCAAAACTATAGAAAGGAGGATACTGCCAAAAAAAGTAATAAATATTCATACTAAAAATATCTAATTATTTTAAGAAAGAGAGGTATTAAAAGTGATTGAATTAGAAAACATTACTAAAACGTACAAGGTGGCAAAAAGAAATGCAGGACTAAAAAATGCATTTAAGAGTTATTTTAAAAGAGAATACACAAAGATAAATGCATTAGACAATATATCTTTTAAAATACACGAAGGAGAAATGGTTCGGATATATAGGTCCTAACGGAGCAGGAAAGTCCACTACAATTAAGATTATGTGTGGAATATTAACACCAGATTCTGGAATATGCAAAATAAATGGATTAATTCCATATAAAGACAGAAAAAAATATGTAAAAGACATAGGGGTAGTTTTTGGAAACAGATCAGCATTGTGGTGGGATGTTCCTGTAGAAGATTCTTTTGAATTAATAAAAGAGATTTATGGAATTTCAGATGAAACTTACAAAAGACAAAAAAATATGCTTGTGGAAATGCTCAATATTAAAGAAATAATTAAAACACCTACAAGGCAATTGAGTTTAGGTCAAAGAATGAGATGCGAAATCGCTGCAGCTTTTTTACATGAGCCTAAAATAGTTTTTTTGGATGAACCTACAATTGGGTTAGACAGTATTTCTAAGATTGCTGTAAGAGATTTTGTGAAAAAGATTAACAAAGAAAAAAATACAACAATAATTCTTACAACTCATGATACAGGAGACATAGAAGCATTAACTAAAAGAGTTATATTAATAGGAAAAGGCAAACTTCTACTAGATGGAAGTTTTAATAATTTAATAAAAAAATATAGTCATAAGATTATAAATATAAAGTATAAAGGAAAAGCTTTAGAAATGCCACTGGGGATGCAAATTGTAGAAAAAAGTGCAAATGAATTAAAAATAATGGTAGATGAAAATAAAATAAAACTAACAGATGCAATTTCCTTTATATCTAGCTCCTTAGAAGTGCTAGACATGGAAATTAAAAATACAGATATAGACGACGTTGTTGCAAACTTATATAAAGAATATCAAATTTAATGAAATAAGAGAAAGGAGATATTTTTTATGATGAGTTCAAAGAAAATAAAATTTTTAAGAAATTATATAAATGTTATTCAGAAGATAAAAATTTATTTAGCATATTTTAGAATTAAGTTTTTAAACGAAATACAATACAAACTAGCAGCATTTTCAGGGATACTAACACAATTTGCTTGGGGTGGAATGCTTATAATGTTATATACTTCTTTTTTAAATAATGGAAGTGCTAATACATATACTATTCCACAAATGTGTACATATATATGGCTACATCAGGCTTTCCTTTTAATATTTAGCTTTAGTTCTGTTGACAAAGATGTTATAGAAATGTGTCGAACAGGTGGAATATCAATAGAGTTGGTAAAGCCTGTAAGCTTATACTATATATGGCACGCGAAAACATTGGGAAAAAAGATAGCAGCAGTTTCATTAAGAGCATTACCAATATTTGTGATTTGTGCAATGCCTTTTTTTAATCAATACAGATTAACTGCACCAGTTAATTTTGGAGCATTTATTTTATTTTTAATAACATTAATATTATCATTGGGGTTAATATTAGCATATGTAATGATAATGTATATAGCAGTAATGAAGGCAAATACTTCACAAGGAATAAAACTTACATTCAGGCTTATAATGGAATTTTGCACAGGAGCTGCAATACCAATAGCTTTTATGCCGGACTATATGGTAAAAATATTAAAATTAACGCCATTTTATTATATGGAAAATGTGTCATTTAACATATATAATGGATATATAGCAGATGGACAAGAAATATTTAAAATAATAGTGCTACAAATATTGTGGTTAATAGTTTTAACTATACTAGGAAAAAAACTAATGAATAGACAACTTTCAAAAATAGTAGTACAAGGTGGTTAGGAGGGGATGTAAATTGAAATTATATTTACAATATTTTTCTATGCAATTAAAATCAATACTTGAATATAGGAAAACATTTATAATATCTTGCTTTGGACAAACAGCCACATCAATATTTTCTCTTTTAGCAATAATGTTTTTATTCAATAAATTTGGTAATGTTAATGGATATACATTTGATGAAGTTTTAATTTGTTTTGCTATTTCTTTTTTAGGATTTTCAATTGCAGAATGTTTTTTCAGAGCATTTGACCAGTTTGACAAAATGATTTCAAATGGAGAATTTGATAGAGCTTTGGTAAGGCCTAGGAATCTTATTTTACAGATATTAGGAATAAAAATGGAGTTTTCAAAATTTGGAAGATGTATAATATCAATAGCAATTGCAATTTGGGTAATAAGCAAAAATCCTTCTTTATGGACAACTGATAAAATAGTTACTTTAATATTAATGGCAGTGGGTACAACTATAATATATTCAGCACTATTTGTACTTAAAGCAGGGATAACGTTTTTTACTACGCAGGGGTTGGAAATAACAAACATATTTACAGATGGTGCAAGAGATTTAACACAATATCCCTTGGATATATATCATAAATGGGTTAAAGATTTTTTTACATATATATTGCCCTTAGCATTGGTTGATTATTACCCATTTTTGTACATAATAGGAAGAACAAACAATAAAATGTATATATTTTTTCCAATAATTTCAACTCTATTTATTATTCCATGTTATATAATATGGAATATAGGAATAAGGAAGTATAAATCAACCGGATCGTAAAAAAATAAAAATTTTAGTTGTTTTATTAATAGGTTTATGTTATACTAATTGTGGCTTTAAAAAAAGCTTAAATTGAATTTAATTATTTTGTGGACTATTTCCTTCTTTTTTAACAAAAAAGTGTCAATGTGTCAAAAATATTAAATGTCAAAAAATAAGAAGGAGGTAACACATTATGGCAGATAAAACATTAGTATGCAAAGACTGTGGAGCAGAGTTTGTTTTCACTGAAGGTGAACAAGCATTTTATGCTGAAAAAGGTTTTACAAATGAACCACAAAGATGCCCAGAATGCAGAAAAGCAAGAAAACAAAGCAGAAATAACTTTAGAAACAACTAGTAAAAAATAAAAGAAACTGTTTAGGCAGTTTCTTTTGTCATATATTAGACTTATGACTATATTTTAATTTGGTTGCCATGCCGCCACGTATGTGCCTTTCAGCTTTGTTTTCATCCAAAATTGTTCTAACTTCTAAAAATAAAGCAGGGTTTATTTTTTTTAATCTTTCGCTTACATCTTTGTGTACTGTACTCTTAGAAATACCAAACTTTTTAGCAGCACCTCTTACAGTATCTCCAGTATCTATAATATAATGTGCTAAATCTACAGCACGTTCTTCTATGTAAAATTTACCCAAATGAAAAACCCCCTATACGAATTACATTTGTTAAATTGTATTCGCATAGAGGTTGTATTATGAGTAATTTATTTACCTAAACTATTGAATTAGGTTTGCAGATGTGGTAATATATAAGAGTATTTAGATAGATGCCATTAAAAAAGCAAAGTATGTAAAAAGTAAAGTATATTTTAGAGAAAATGGGGAAGCTGAAAACCATTATATATTTTTTTACAGAAAATTCACTTTTTTGGTTTTGCTTTGAAAATAAGTAGGAGCAAACGATTGCTACGTTATAGCTTAGAGGTTAATTATTAACAAAATTAGGTGGTACCACGAGCCAGTTCGTCCTAACAGGGATAGAACTGGTTTTTTGAATAGTATAAAATATGTGGAATACTAACAATTATTATTAAAGGAAAGGAAAATATTATGGAAGAGCAAATTAAACAAATTCAAAATAACGCAATAGAAGAAATTAGTCTTTCTCAAGATGTTAAAGCATTAGAAGAAACAAAAGTAAAATATTTGGGAAAGAAGGGCGAACTTACAGCCATTTTAAGAGGCATGGGAGGACTTTCGCCAGAAGAAAGACCAATAATAGGAAGCTTAGTAAATGAAGTAAGAGAAAAAATAGAACTTATTTTAAAACAAAAAGAAGAAGAACTAAAAAATAAGGAAATGGAAGAAAAGTTAAAAACAGAAAAAATTGATATTACATTGCCAAGTACAAAAATAAGAAGGGGTAGCAAACATCCTGTTAATAGAATCATAGAAGAAGTAGAAGATATATTTGTTTCTATGGGATATGATGTGGTTGATGGACCAGAATTAGAGACAGACGAATATTGCTTTGAAAGATTGAACCTACCAAAAGGTCATCCTGCAAGAGATATGCAAGATAGCTTTTATGTAACATCTGAATATTTATTAAGAACTCAAACATCTTCTGTTCAAGCAAGGACAATGATGGCAAACACAGAAAAAACACCAATACGTATGATATGCCCAGGAAAAACATATAGAAGAGATGATGATGCAACACATTCACATCAATTTGGTCAAGTAGAGGGACTAGTAATTGACAAAAATATATCTTTGGCAGACTTAAAAGGAACATTGGAAATATTTGTTAAAAAAATGTTAGGAGAAAATTCAGAATTGAGATTTAGACCAAGTTATTTTCCATTTACAGAACCATCTTATGAAATAGATGTTAGTTGTTTTAAGTGTGGAGGTAAAGGATGCAATCTTTGCAAACAAACAGGATGGATAGAAATATTAGGTTCTGGTATGGTCCATCCAAATGTATTAAAAATGAACGGATATAACCCAGAAATATATACAGGTTTTGCATTTGGAACAGGATTAGATAGGCTAGCCATGTTTAAATATGGAATTACAGATATTCGTTTGTTATATACAAATGACGTAAAATTTTTAAGTCAATTCGACAGAAAGGATGAAGGAAATGAAATTAAGCATTAATTTTTTGAAAGATTATGTTGATATAGATGTAGACACAAAAAAATTGGCAGAAGACATGACAAATATAGGCAACGAATATGATTCTGCAGAGAAATTAATAAATGCTACAAATTTAGTAATAGGGGAAGTGCTAGAATGTGAGCCACATCCAGATTCTGACCATTTACATATATGTAAAGTAAATGTAGGAGAGCAAGTATTACCAATAGTATGTGGAGCTCCAAATGTAAGAAAAGGATTAAAAGTAATAGTTGCATTACCAGGAGCAAATCTGCCAGGAGGAATTACTATAAAAGCAGGAAAAATACGTGGAGAAGAATCTAATGGAATGCTATGTTCTATGGCAGAATTGGGCTTGGAAAGTAAATTTTTGAGTCCAGAGGATAAAGAAGGTATACATGAATTACCGCAAGAAGCACCTGTTGGAGAAGACCCAATAAAATATTTAAAAATGGATGACGAAATTATAGACTTTGAGTTAACAGCAAATAGAGGCGACTTATTAAGTGTACTTGGTATGGCACATGAAGTTGCAGCAATATATAATAAAAAGGTAAAAAATATAGATTTACAATATGATGAAAATAACAGAAATATAACTGATGAATTTAATATAAAAGTAGAAACAGAAAATTGTTCGATGTTACTAGTAAAAAAAGTTGAAAATGTAACAATAAAAGAAAGCCCAGAATTTATAAAAAATAGATTGATAGCTTCTGGAATAAGACCAATTAATAATGTTGTAGACATAAGCAATTATGTAATGTTGGAAACAGGTCAACCATTACATTTTTATGACGCAGATACATTAAAAGGAAGACTTGAAGTAAGGATGGCGAAAAATGGAGAAAAGCTAACTACACTAGATGGAATAGAGAGAATCTTATCAGAAGAAAACATTGTTATATCTGATGGAGAAAAAGCAATAGGATTAGCTGGTGTAATGGGAGGCTTAGAAACAGAAGTAACAACAAATACAAAAAATATTATAATAGAATCTGCTATTTTTAACCCAGTAAAAATAAGAATGACATCAAAGGAAATACTAAGAAGTGAAGCAAGTAATAGATTTGAAAAAGGATTAGATCCAAATAGGACATATATGGCAATAGAAAGATCTTGCAATTTATTGCAAAAATATGCAGGAGCAGAAATAGTTGGAGGATTAGAGAAATATGATACCACGGACTTGTCTAATAAAAAAATAGAAATTACCTATAATAATATAAACTCATTACTAGGTTCAGATATATCAAAAAAAGATGTATTGGATATATTTGAAAGACTAGGATTTGGCTATGAAGAAAAAGAAGAAAAAATAATAGTAGAAGTACCTAGAAGAAGAATAGATGTTAATATTAAAGAAGACCTAATAGAGGAAGTTGGCCGTATATATGGGGTAAATAACATAAAGGGAAAACTTCCAATGACTCCAACAAAACTTGGAAGTTATGATAAAACAAAAAGACAAATTAGAAATAAATTAATAGACTTAGGGTTAAACGAAACACTTTCATATGTATTAGTAAATGAAAAAGAAGCAAATGATTTTACCACAGATAACCCAGAAGTTGTAAAATTATTAGCACCAATGACAGAAGAAAGAAATGCATTAAGACATAGCATAATACCTTCTTTACTAAAAATATATGAATATAACAAATCACATTATAACAAAGACGTATGTATCTTTGAAATAGGAAAAACATTTTATAAAAAAGACGAGGAATATGGAGAAGAAAACAAAATAGCAGGATTAATGACAGGTAATTATTATTTAGGAATAGAAAAAAAACAAGTAGACTTTTATATTATAAAAGGAATAGTGGAAGAATTATTAGACTATTTAGGTTATGAAAACAGGTATAGTTTTGTAATAAAAGAAAACATGCCAAAAGAGTTACACCCAGGACAATCAGCATTAATTTCTGTAAATAATGATATTGTTGGTATAATTGGAAAAATACATCCTCAAAAAGTAAAAGAAAATGTATACGTATTTGAAATAAATATAGAAAAACTGTTGGCAAAAAAAGTGGGCAAAATGAAATATAAGGAAATTTCAAAATACCCAAGCATAAAAAAAGATTTAGCAATTATAACAAACAAGGAAGTAGAAGCACAAGAAATAGCAACACTAATAAAAAAATCAGCAGGTTCATTACTATTAAATACAGAGGTATTTGACGTATACACCGGTAAAGGTATAGAAGAAAACAAAAAAAGTATAGCATATTCATTAGAATTTGGAGCAAATGATAGAACATTAACAGATGAAGAAATAAACAACATATTAGAAAAAATAATAGCAAACCTAACAAAAAACGGAGCAGAAATAAGAAAATGACCAATTGGGGACAGTCCCTAAATGTCCAAAATGCACAATTTGGGACATCCCTTAATTGCATATTCAACAAAGGCTAAAATATATTCACCATATAATAACTATTTGACGAAGAATTATTTTTTAATATAAAAAATACACTATAATTCTTGTGTTTAGGAAAACTATTTGATATAATTGGGTAGAACAAAGATTTGTAAAATGGAGAATAAAATGATAGATTTGAAGCAAAGTGTTCAATATATAAAAGGTGTAGGACCGCAAAGAGCGGCACTGCTACAAAAGTTGAATATATACACATTAGAAGATTTAATTACATATTTTCCAAGAGATTATGAAGACAGAAGTAAGCCCAAAAAGATATCACAGCTTGTTGATGGAGAAGAAGCTTTAATTGAGGCAATTACAATTTCTAAGATATCAGAAGTAAGAATAAGAAAAAATATGGTTATAGAAAAACTAATTGTCAGAGATGAAACAGGAAGTTGTGTTATTTCTTGGTTTAATCAAAAATATTTAAAGGGTAAATTTGAGATAGGATGCAAATATAGTTTTTTTGGAAAAGCATCTGTAAAATATGGAAAAATAGAAATATTAAATCCTGTATTTGACAATAATGAAACAAATAAAAACACGGGAAAGATAATACCTATTTATCCTTCTACATACAGTCTGACACAAGGGAGTATAAGAAGAGCAATAGAAAATGGACTTTCGTTGATTAATGAAAATTTGGAGGAAACTTTACCAGAATATTTACTAAAAGAATATAACTTACTAGATTTAAATAATGCAATTAAACAAATACATTTTCCAAAAGATTTTGAAGAATATCAAAAAGCACGCACAAGACTTGTTTTTGAAGAACTCTTGGGAATGCAAATAGCTTTATTGAATTTAAAGAAAGAAAATACACAAGATGAAGGAATAAGCTTTCCTGAAACAGTAAAAATGTCAAATGTAATAAATGAACTGCCATTTAAATTAACAAAAGCACAGTTGCGAGTGCTAGAAGAAATAGATGGAGATATGGAAAAAAGTAAACCAATGAATAGACTACTGCAAGGCGATGTGGGTTCTGGTAAAACTATAGTATCAATTATTGCGGCATATAAAGCTGTAAAAAGTGGATATCAAGTAGCGATAATGGCACCAACAGCAATACTTGCTTCACAGCATTTAGAAGAATTTAACAAAATATTGAACCAGTATAACATAAAATGTGAAATATTATTAGGTGGAACTAGTAAGAAGAAAAGAAAAGAAATATTAGACAAGATAAAAAGTGGCGAAATAGATATTTTAATAGGAACCCATTCACTTCTAGTTGAAGATGTAGAATTTAACAAATTAGGTTTAGTAGTCACAGATGAGCAACATAGGTTTGGCGTAAGACAAAGAGGAACAATTGTGGCAAAAGGAAACAACCCAGATGTCTTAGTAATGACCGCTACACCAATACCTAGGACTTTAGCACTTATATTATATGGGGATTTAGACATATCAATAATAGATGAGTTACCACCAAATAGAAAGAAGATAGAAACATATGCAGTAAATAAGAGTATGGAAGAAAGAATAAATGCATTTATACTAAAAAACTTGCAAGATGGTAGACAAGCATATGTTGTATGTCCATTAGTAGAAGAAAATGAAGAAATAAATGCAAAGTCCGTTATAGAAACTACAGAAAAATATAAAAAAATTTTAACCGACTACAGAGTAGAATATATACACGGAAAAATGAAACCAAAAGAAAAAGAAAGGATAATGCAAGAATTTAAAGAGGGAAAAATAAATGTATTAATTTCTACAACTGTAATAGAAGTAGGTGTAAATGTGCCAAATGCAACACTTATGATAATAGAAAGTGCAGAAAGATTTGGATTGGCTGCACTTCATCAATTAAGAGGACGTGTTGGAAGAGGAGACAAACAGTCATATTGTATTTTAAAATATAATGCAACTACTCAAGTTGCAAAGCAAAGAATGGAAATTATGCAAAAAACAAATGACGGGTTCGTAATAGCAGAAAAAGACTTAGAACTAAGAGGAACTGGCGAGTTTTTTGGTACTAAGCAACACGGAATACCAGAATTCAAAATAGCAAATTTATTTGAAGATATGGAAATATTAAAAAGAGTTCAAAGCATTGCCATAAAAATACAACAAGAGGATCCAAACCTAACAAGTGATAAAAACAAAAAAATAAGAAATATAATTGAAGAAAAATTTAATAAGAGAATAGAAATATAGTATTTGACAATAAAAAATCTTGTTCTACAATATAACAATAAGCTATAAGGAAGAGGTATTTAGGTGGAAATAAAAGGAGAAGTACAAGACATAATATATAAAAATGAAATTAATAGTTATACAATAGCTACTTTTAAAACATCAGAAGAAGAGACAACAGTGGTAGGGTATTTGCCTTTTATAAATTCAGGAGATACGTTAAAAGTTAATGGTGTGTTTATAGAACACCAAGAATATGGAAGGCAGTTTAAAATAGAAACATTTGAAAAAATAATGCCACAGACTTTAGATGCACTAGAAAGATATTTAGCCAATGGAACTATAAAAGGAATTGGACCAGCGACAGCAAAAAAAATAGTAGGAACATTTGGAGAAGAAACAATAAATATATTTAAATTTGAGCCTAAAATGCTATCAAACATTAAAGGAATTACAGAAGAAAAAGCAATTAGTATAGCAGAAGAATTTATAGCAAATTGGGAAATATGGCAATTAGTTGGATTTTTAGATAAATTTGGAGTAGGGCCACAAAGCGCAGAAAAAATTTATAAAACATTGGGAACAAATGCAATAGAAGAAATTGAAGCCAATCCATATATATTGGTTGACTTGGTAAACAAAGTTGATTTTACACAAATTGATAAAATGGCTCTAGGAATAGGTATAGAATATAATAATGACAAAAGAATTAAAAGTGGTATAAAGCATGCCTTAAGACTTTCAACATATAACGGACATAGTACAGTGGCATATGAAAATTTGGTACAGTTTGTTAGTACTTTATTAGGTGTAAACGGAGAGTACGTTGAGGAAAACATAATAAATTTAAAAGCTAAAAATGAAATTATAATAGAAGAAAGAGAAAATGGTGAAAAGCTGGAAGAATGGGTTTACTTAGAAGAATTTTATAACGCAGAAAAAAATATTGCTAATAAATTAATAAGCTTAAAAGAAGGCAAAAATATAAAAAAAATAAATGGATTTGACAGAAAAATAAAAACATTAGAAAAGCATTCAGATATAGAACTATCTGAAAAACAATTAGAGGCAGTTAGAGCAATTAATGATAATAATGTTTGTGTCATTACAGGTGGACCAGGTACTGGTAAAACTACTATAATTAAAACAATATTAGAATTGTATAAGCAAGAAGGAAAAAAGGTGGTACTTTGCGCTCCTACAGGTAGAGCAGCTAAAAGAATGTCGGAAACCACGGGAGAAGATGCCAAAACATTACATAGACTGCTAGAATTAGGAAAAATAGTATCAGATGATAGTCAGGATATAAATACTGACTTAGCAATAACCCCAATAGATGCAGATATTATAATAGTAGATGAAGTTTCAATGGTAGACTTGTTTTTAATGAATTATCTGGTAAAGGGCATTTATCAAGGCAGTAAATTAGTACTAGTAGGAGATGTGGATCAGTTGCCATCAGTAGGACCAGGAAACGTATTAAAAGATATAATTAATTCAGAAGCAATAGTTACAATAGTACTAAATAAAATTTTTAGACAGGCAGCAAAAAGCAAAATAATATTAAACTCACATAAAGTAAATGAGGGAAAAAGCTTTATAGGTACAGAATATGAAAAAGATATTTTGGAAGACTTCTTCTATATAAGTGAAAATAGTAAAACAAAAATACTGGACAATGTTATATCTTTAAGTACAGGTAGATTAAAAAAATATGGTAATTATGACTTTTTAAAAAGTATACAAGTTATAACACCTACAAAAAAAGGAGAACTTGGAACAAAAGAATTAAACAAATTGCTACAAGAAAAAATAAATCCATACCAAGAAGAGAAGAAAGAGAAAAAATATGGAGACATAATTTTTAGAGAAAATGATAGAATAATGCAAATAAAAAATAACTATGATATCTATTGGGAAAAAAATAATGATGAAGTAGAATATGGAAGCGGAGTGTTTAATGGAGAATTTGGCACAATTATAAAAATAAACGAATCAGAAAAACAAATAAAAATAAAATTCGACGATGAAAAGGTAGCATGGTACCAATATACAGACTTGGACCAAATAGAACATGCATACGCTATAACAGTACATAAGGCACAACGGAAGTGAGTTTGATGTGGTATTAATGCCAATATCTCAGTCTTCTCCAATGCTTTTAACAAGAAATCTATTATACACAGGAATGACAAGAGCAAAAAAACTTTTAATAATAATAGGAAATAAGAATATTATAGAATTTATGATAAAAAATACAGATAGCAAAAAAAGAAATACAGGATTGCAGTATAAATTAAAAACCAATTAAATATAATTATTTTTATATAAAAAGGTAATTAATAAAATATTATAAATCGGGGGCAATTAAAGGAGGTTTACAATGAACTTTATTAATAGTGCCCTCGATTATTTTTTTCCACCAATATGTGGAATGTGCGGGGAAATAAATGAGAATTACATATGTAATAATTGCTACGAGAATATTAAAAAAATTAAAAAGTGCGTTATTAATGAGTATAATAACAGAAACTTTTCTAAACACTTATATATTTTTAAATATGAAGGAATAATAAGAAATAAAATAATAGAGTATAAGTTTGAAGATAAAGGATACCTATATAAAATGTTTGCAAAAATTATTTTAAGTGATAAAAAAACATGCAATTTTATAAAAAAATACGATGTAATAATTCCTGTGCCAATAAGTAAAAAAAGAAAAAAGAAGAGAGGATATAATCAGAGCGAATTAGTGGCTAATGAATTAGCACAAAAATTAAACCAAGACATATGGACAGATATAATTATAAAAAAGAAAGATAATAAACCACAAAGCGAGTTAAATAAACTAGAAAGAATAAAAAATGTAGAAGATATATATGAAATAAATAAACCAATAGAAGTAAAAAATAAAAAGGTTCTTTTATTAGACGACATATATACAACAGGAAGTACGGTTAATGAAATTGCTAGAAAACTAAAACAAAATCAAACTCAAGAAATTGGTGTAATCACACTTGCAAAAGATTAAAACGTTTTCTTTTTTTGAAAACATTATGTGAAATACTGCGCTGATACCATATGCCTTAAAACTATTGTTTTGTGTTTTGAATTATGATAAAATAAATAAAAAGATAGGAGATGATTTGAATGAGTGATAAACAAATAATTCTAAATACTGTTGCTCAAATTGACGATGCGACAAGCTATGAAGAAATATTATACGCATTATATCTTCAATATGAGGTATCAAAAGGTATTAGAGATATGGAAGAAAATAATGTTAAAACAAGCGATGAAGTAAAGGAGATTATAAAAAAATGGTAATTTGGGCAGAAACAGCAATTAACCATATAACTCAATTTATAGACGATGCAAAAAGTGGAACAGAGCAAACTGCCAAAAAATATATAGAAAAACTGATAGATTATGTAGAAATATTAAATGAAATGCCTAACATAGGCAAAACATTTGCATCTAAGGTCTATAAATATGAATTAAGACAGCTATTATATAAGAAGCACAGAATAATATACTATTTAAATAATGATAGAGTTGTTATATTAGCAGTTATCCATACAAGGCTAGATGTAAAGAAGGCAATTGATAGAATAAAAACGAAATAGTTTAAAAAAATATACCCGCAAAAGATTAAAACGTTTTCCTCTTTATGCAAAATTATGAATAAAAATTTACATAAAAAACAATAATAAAACTATAAAACAAAAAAGGAGGGAAGATTTTGAAAGCAACAGGAGTAGTTAGAAGAATAGATGACCTAGGAAGAGTTGTTATTCCAAAAGAGATAAGAAAAACTCTAAGAATAAAAGAGGGAGACCCATTAGAGATTTTTACAGATAAAGAAGGAGAAGTAATATTAAAAAAATATTCTCCAATAGGCGAACTATCTGAATTTGCAGCAGGATATGCAGAAACTTTGGCAAAAACTACTGGACATATTGCATGTATAACAGATAAGGATACAGTAATAGCTGTTTCTGGGACGTCAAAAAAGGAATTTTATGAACAGGGTATAAGCGAAGAATTAGAAAAAATAATGGATGAAAAAGAAAACTATGCAAGTAGAGATAATAATAACATATCAATTCCAATTACAAAAAATGATAAATGGGAAAGAAAATATAATTCACAAATAGTATATCCAATAATTTCAGATGGAGATGCAATAGGAAGTGTTATACTATTATCAAAAGATAATAATACAAAAATGACAGAAGTTGAGCAGAAAGTTGCACAATCTGCAGCTACATTTTTAGGAAGTCAAATGGATATATAATTTAGAATTTTATATAAGTAAAAGAAGACTATCAACAAATGGAAAAAGTGATGGTCTTTTTTGTATAAGACAATTAGAAAAATAATAGGATTTATGTGTCCAAAAATTCACAAAAAAATTAGCAATTAGTATTGACAATTGCTAATTTTGGATATAATATATATAAAGTTTAGCAATCAAAAGGAGAGAGTGCTAAAAACAGGTGGTAATAAGTATGTTAGATGAAAGAAAGAAAAAAATATTACAGGCAGTAATAGATGAATACATACAATCCGCAGAACCAGTAAGTTCTGGCTCGATAGCGGGAAAATATAGTTTGAATTATAGTAGTGCAACAATAAGAAACGAAATGGCAGATTTAGAAAAAGAGGGATACCTAGATAAACCACATACTTCCAGTGGCAGAGTTCCATCAGCACTTGGTTATAGACTATATGTAGACGAACTACTAAAAGAAGATAATATAAGTTTGGAAGAAATAAAATATATAAAATCTAAACTTGAAACAAGAGTAAATGAAATGGAAGAATTGACTAAAATTGCAACTAACACACTTTCTGAAATTACACATTATACTACAGTTGCAATAGGACCAAAAAACAATTTGCAAAATATAGAAGAAGTTAAATTTGTACTTTTGGGCAAAAGAATGTTGATGGCTATAATTCTTACAGACACAGGAATTATTAAAGAAACTATAATTAAATTTGACGAAGATATTTCAGAAGAGCAAGTAGAAACTTTAACATTTATATTTAACAATAAATTAAAAGGTAAACCATTAGAAGAAATAGATAGACCATTAGAAGAATATATATTTTCTCAAATGAATTATAGCTTAAAAGTAATAAAACCAGTTATGGAACAACTAAACAAGGTAATCAGTGAGGAAAACAAGATATATTTAGAAGGAGCTAATAAAGCATTTGAATTGCCAGAATTTAAGAGTTTAAAAGTTGCAAAAAACTTTATAAATTTAATAGATACAAAAGATATTGTTGTAGATCTTCTAAATACAGGATTTGCCAAAGATATAAATGTGTATATAGGAGACGAAAATGATAATGAACAATTAAAAGATTTTAGCATAATAACTTTTAAACATAGATATAAAGACAGAGATTTAGGAACAATAGGAATTATAGGTCCAAAACGAATGGACTACTCGAAGGTTATTTCTGTAATGAAATATATTAGTAAAAAATTAAATGGAGAATAAAGGAAAGGAGTTAAGATAGATGGCAGAAAACAAAGAAGAACAGAAGATAGAAGAAAACAAGGAAGATGAGGTTATTGAACTAAAAAAGACAATAGAAACTCAAAAAATACAATTAGAAGAGCAGGAAGACAGACTTAAAAGAGTAGCAGCAGAGTTTGAAAATTATAAAAAAAGGAGTACAAAAGAAAGAGAAACTCTATATAATTCTTTAAAAGGAGATGTCATTTTAACAATTCTACCTGTTGTTGATAATTTAGAAAAAGCAGTTGTTGCAAAAACAGAAGATGAAAGCTATAAACAGGGAATAGAACTTGTGCTAAAACAACTTAAAGATGTACTAACATCAAACGGAGTAAAAGAAATAGAAACAATTGGAAAAACTTTTGACCCAGAATTGCATGAAGCAGTTGCATCTGTAGTAGATGAAAATTTGGGAGAAAAAGAAATAAAAGAAGAATATAGAAAAGGATACATACTAGGCAACAAAGTAATACGTCACTCAATGGTAGTAGTAGCAAATTAAATTAGTAAATGATTACTAATATTAAAATAAGTTATTAATTTTAAATATAAATAAAAATATGAAAGGAAGAATTTATTATGGGAAAAATTATAGGAATTGATTTAGGAACAACAAATTCATGTGTTGCAGTTATGGAAGGTGGAGAACCAGTTGTAATACCAAATGCAGAAGGAAATAGAACAACTCCATCAGTAGTTGCATTTTCAAAAAATGGAGAAAGACTAGTTGGACAGATAGCAAAACGTCAAGCGGTAACAAATCCAGACAATACAGTAATTTCAATAAAAAGAGAAATGGGAACAAACAAAAAAGTAAACATAGAAGGAGATGAATTTTCTCCACAAGAAATATCAGCAATGATACTTCAAAAATTAAAAACAGATGCAGAAAATTATTTAGGACAAAAAGTTACACAAGCTGTTATTACAGTACCAGCATATTTTAGTGACAGTCAAAGACAAGCAACAAAAGATGCAGGAAAAATAGCAGGACTAGAAGTATTAAGAATAATAAATGAACCAACAGCAGCAGCTTTAGCATTTGGAATGGATAAAGAAGACCAAGATCAAAAAATAATGATATATGACTTAGGTGGAGGTACATTTGATGTTTCTATACTAGATATAGGAGATGGAGTATTTGAAGTTTTAGCTACAAATGGTAATACAAGATTAGGCGGAGATGACTTTGATGAAAGGATAATGAACTATTTAGTAGATGAATTTAAAAAATCAAATGGAATAGATTTAAAAACAGATAAAATGGCTATGCAAAGACTAAAAGAAGCAGCAGAAAAAGCAAAGATAGAATTATCAGGTGTTCAACAAACACAAATTAACTTACCATTTATTACAGCAGATGCAAATGGTCCAAAACATTTAGACATTACATTAACAAGAGCAAAATTTGAGGAATTAATTAGTGATTTAATAGAAGCTACAAAAGTTCCAGTACAAAATGCTTTAAAAGATGCAGGAATAACGGCAGCAGATTTACACAAAGTATTACTTGTTGGAGGTTCTACAAGAGTTCCAGCTGTGCAAGAGGCAGTTAAAAAAATAACTGGAAAAGAGCCAGATAAGGGAATAAATCCAGATGAGTGTGTTGCTATAGGCGCAGCTATCCAAGGTGGAGTACTTTCAGGAGATGTTAAAGATTTAGTTTTATTAGATGTAACACCATTATCATTAGGTATAGAGACTTTAGGAGGAGTATTTACAAAACTTATAGAAAGAAATACAACAATACCAACAAAAAAATCACAAGTATTTTCAACAGCAGCAGATGGTCAAACAAGTGTAGAAATTCACGTATTACAAGGTGAACGTGAAATGGCAGCATACAATAAAACTTTAGGAAGATTTCAATTAACAGGCATTCCAGCAGCACCAAGGGGTGTACCACAAATAGAAGTTACATTTGATATAGATGCTAATGGTATAGTTCATGTATCTGCAAAAGATATGGCAACAGGAAATAGCCAACAAGTTGCTATTACTGCAAGTACAAATTTAACAGATGAAGACATTGAAAAAGCTGTTAAAGATGCAGAAGCTCATGCAGAAGAAGACAAAAAGAGAAAAGATGAAATAGAAGTTAGAAATAATGCAGAAAGCTTAGTATATAATTCTCAAAAAACAATAGACGAATTAGGCGACAAAATAAGTGGAGAAGAAAAAGCAAAAGTAGAAACAGAAATAGAAAATGTAAAAAAAGCATTAGAGGGTACAGATGTAGAAAATATCAAAACAGCAACAGAAAAATTGACAACAGCATTTTACGCAGTATCAGAAAAATTATATTCTCAAGCAGCTGCACAAAACCAAGGAGCAGAAGGAACTAAGCCAGAGGGAGAACCAAAAGTAGACGAAAATGGAAATGTATATGATGCAGATTACAAAGTAGAAAACGAAAATAATGGAGACAATAAACAAGATTAAAATCAGAGGAAAGATGTTGGAAGTAAGATTGACTGTCTTACTTCCAATAACTAACGTCTAAACTCTATTTAGGAGGACTAAATGTCAGATAAAAAAGATTATTATGAGGTATTGGGAGTAGAAAAAAATGCAACAGATGAAGAAATAAAAAAGGCATATAGAAAGATGGCTAAAAAATATCATCCAGATGCAAATCCAGATAATAAACAGGAAGCAGAAGCTAAATTTAAAGAAGTAAACGAAGCATATGAAACATTATCTGATTCACAAAAAAGGCAAATGTATGACCAGTTTGGACATAATGGGCCACAAGGAGGCTTTGGTGGAGGTAATGGATATTATTCGTATAGTTCATCAGGGTTTGACGGATTTGGAGACTTTGGAGATTTAGGAGACATTTTCTCATCTTTTTTTGGCGGAGGTTTTGGCTCTAGAGGCAATAAAGGCTCAAATTCTGGACCCAAAAAAGGAGCAGATTTAAGATATAGCTTAGACATAACCTTTGAAGAAGCATTTTTAGGAACAGAAAAAGTAATAAATATATCGCGAAACGAAAATTGTAATACTTGCAAAGGAACAGGCGCTAAACCAGGAACTAAGCCAGAAAAATGTTCTGTATGTGGAGGAACTGGTCAAATACGACAAGTACAAACAACAATACTTGGACAGATGCAAACAACTAGACCATGTAGTAATTGTCATGGAACAGGTGAAGTAATAAAGGAAATATGCACAGATTGTAGACGGAAAAGGAACTATAAGAAATTCTGTAAGATTAACCGTAAAAGTTCCAGCAGGCATAGACGAAAATCAAACAATAGTACTAAGAGGAGAAGGAGAATCAGGTCATAAAGGTGGACCAAGAGGAGATTTGTATATTACAATTCATATAAAAAAACATAGCATATTCACAAGAAAAGGAAACAATGTAATATGTGATATACCAATAACATTTACACAAGCAACTTTAGGCGCAGAAATAGAAATACCAATGGTAGATGGTACAAATGCAAAATACATAATACCAGAAGGTACACAACCAGGAACAAAATTTACCATTAGAAATAAAGGGTTTAAGAATATAAATAGTAATTATTATGGAGACTTTGTATTTACAGTACAAGTTCAAGTACCAAAAAGACTTTCAAAAGAGCAAAGAGAAATATTATTGCAATTAGCAAAGACAATGAACGAACAACCACCAGTTAAAAAGAAAGGACTATTTGGCTAATAAATTTGGCGGGCGATTAAAAACCCCCTACAATTGAAACAAAATTATGTAGGGGCGATTTTAATCGCCCGTTATACGTTGAAAATTTTTTTATAGACAAATTATGAGAAGTGGTATATAATTTTAAGCAATAGACAATGGAAAGGAATTCTGAAATGCCGAAATTTTTTGTAAAAAATGAGCAAATAAAAGACAATGAAATTACAATACTAGGAGAAGATGTAAAACATATAGCAAATGTATTAAGATTAAAAAAAGAGGACGAAATACAAATATGCAATTTGGACACTAAAATGAATTATATTGCCAACATAAATGAAATAGATAAAAAATATGTAAAGTGCAAAATTAAAAAAATTGAAAATACAGACTCAGAAACACAGGTAAATATTACATTATATCAAGGACTTCCTAAGGCAGATAAGATGGAATATATAATACAAAAAAATGTGGAACTTGGAGTAAAAAAAATAATACCTGTAGAGATGGAAAGAAGCATTGTAAAATTTGACCAAAAGACAGTTGAAAAGAAGATAGAAAGATGGCAAAAAATATCAGAAGTGGCATCAAAGCAAAGTGGCAGAGATATAATTCCCAAAATAGAAATCCCAACAAACATTAAAAAAATTTGCGAAAACATAAATGAATATGATATAGTGCTGGTAGCATATGAAAATGAAGAAGACAACACATTAAAAACAGAACTTCAAAAAATAAAAAGAACAGATAATTTAAAGATTGCAATTATTATAGGACCAGAAGGCGGAATTGATAAAAAAGAAATATTACAATTAAAAGAAGTAGGAGCTAAGACTATAACGCTGGGACAAAGAATACTTAGAACAGAAACAGCTTCCATAGTTGTAATAAGTAATATAATATATGAATTGGAAATGTAAAAAGGTAACCGTGTGAAAGGAGAATATATAATAAAATGGCAGATAAAAAAACAGACAAAAAAACAACAAGCACGTCAAATAAAACAACAAAAAATAATAACAAAATAAGTACCAATAAAAGCCAGACTAAAAAGAAAAGCACAACAAATAATAAAAAAAATACAGAAGAACCAAAGAAAACAAATAAAAACAAAGTAAAAAACGAAGAAAAAAATATAAAGAATGTAAAGAGCAAAGAACCAAAAGAACTTATTAAGGAACAAGCCAAAATAGAAATTGTAGGGAAAGAACTGAGAGATAAAAGTAAAATATCAAAAGAAAGTATCAAAAAAATATATCAACTTATTATTCCAAATATTTATATTGCGGTGGGAATAGTAATTTATTATATTTTTATGACCTTAGGCTTTTATAATATAAACAATAGTATATTTATAACAGACATAAAAGCTTTTAGCATAGCTTGGCTATTTGTGGCAATAATTATGTTTGAAAAAACCTACAAAAAAAACGAATTGAAATTCATGTTTTACGGAATAGAATTTTTGATGTTAGCTATAACAACAATGTCCTTAATATATATAAATTTAATGTGCCAAAATAAATACATATATGTAACTTCAATAAGTTCTTTAGTATTTACTGTTTATTATATAGTTAAGAGTATAACGATATACAAAATAAATAAGAAAAAATATTTTATGGATAGAATGAAAGAAATAATTGATAAAGATAATGAAGAAGATGAATAAAAATGTATATTTGGAAGGACGGAAATGAAATATGAAAAGCATGACTGGATATGGAAGAGCAAAGCTACAAAAAGAAAGTAGAGAATATATTGTAGAAATAAAATCTGTAAATCATAAATATTTAGATATGAATATTAAACTCCCTAGAAATTTATTTTGTATGGAAGATAGAGTAAGAAAAAGCATATCTAATAAGATTTCCAGAGGAAAAATTGATGTATTTATAACATACATAAATAATGGCATAGAAGGGAAAAATATATTAATAAACAAAGATATTGCAAGGTTGTATATAAAAGAATTAGAAGAATTGGCAAATGAAAATAACATAGCAAGTGGACTAAGAGCAACGGAGATATCAAAGCTTCCTGAAGTTTTAAATATTGTAATAGACGAAGATGACGAAGACAAAATATGGAGTGACCTTAATGAGTGTTTAGAGGAAGCATTAAGCAATTTTGTTAACATGAGAGAGACAGAAGGAGAAAGAATAAAATTAGATTTGGAAGAAAGACTAAATGAAATAAATGAGAATGTTGCAAAAATTATTCAAAATTCAACTGGACTTATAGAAGAATATGTAGTAAAATTAAGAAATAGAATTAAAGAAATGCTTGACACAGACATTGTGGATGAAACAAGACTTGCTCAAGAAATAGTTATATATTCAGACAAAATATCAATTGAAGAAGAAATAACAAGAATTAAAAGTCATATAGAACAATTTAGAACACTATTAGATGAAAAAGATCCTATAGGCAAAAAAGCAGACTTTATTATACAGGAAATGAATAGAGAAACAAATACAATGGGGTCTAAATCTGGAAGTATTGATATAATAAATTTAGTAATAAAGATAAAAACACAAATAGAAGACATAAGAGAACAAATACAAAATATTGAATAATCACAAAAATTTTTCAAAGTGATTTGAGGAAATGGAGGACTTATGCAATTAATTAATATTGGATTTGGTAATATAGTTTCAGCGAATAGGATAATAGCAATAGTTAGCCCTGAGTCGGCACCAATAAAAAGAATTGTTCAAGTGGCAAAAGACGAAGGAAGAGCAGTAGATGCCACATATGGAAGAAGAACAAGAGCAGTTTTAATAATGGATTCTGGACATGTTATATTGTCAGCAGTGCAACCAGAAACAGTAGCAGGAAGACTAGATAAAGAAGACACAAATGATACAATAGTAGAAGAAAAAAATGATTAAGAGGAGATGATAACCATGATGGTAAAACCAACAGTTGTAGAATTATTAAAAAGAGTAGATAACAGATTTGAACTTGTTATAGCAGTTTCAAAAAGAGCTAGGCAGATAGCAGCAGGAAGTGAAATATTAACTGATGTAGATGAGGAAGCACCAGTAACATTAGCAGCAAACGAAATAGCAGAAGGAAAGGTGAAAGTAGTATGCTAGTATTATTATCAGGTGTATCTGGTGCAGGCAAAGACACAGTAAAGCAAGAATTAATAAAAAGAAACAAAAATGTAGAATCATTACCTTCGTACACAGATAGAGCACCAAGGAATAATGACATACCAGGTGTAACATATAATTTTGTGACTACGCAAGAATTTGAAAGAATGATAGAACAGGGTGAATTATATGAGTATTCTAAACATCATGAACACTACTATGGAACTTCTAGAAAGCTATTAAATGAAAAAATAAATAATGGAACAATAATAGTAAAGGATATAGAAGTAAATGGAGTAGAAAATCTTTTAAAAATATTAAAAAACGATTTAGAAATAGTAACTATATTTTTAAAAGTTCCAAAAGAAGAGCTTAGAAAAAGGCTAGAGGCAAGAGAAGATAAGCAAAGCCCAGAGGAAATAGAGCTTAGATTAAATAGATTAGAATATGAAGAATCTAAAATAGGAATGTACGATTATGTAATAAAAAATGATGATTTAGATAGAACATTAAGAATAATTGAGGAAATAATAAAACACTAATAACAAACATTAGTGTTTTTCTTTTAATTTTTTACAGATAATGATATACTATAATAAAATCAAATTAAGGAAAGATAAAAATGGTAGCAGAAGTAATTATACAAAGTAATGCAAAGGAATTAAATAAAACATTTGACTATAATGTACCTGATAGTTTAGAAAATACAATAAAAATAGGTAGTAGAGTTTTAGTGCCATTTGGAAATATGAAGACTTTGGAAGATGGTTTTGTTATTGGACTAAAGCAAAGTTCGGAATATAAATTAAAAGATATTTCAAGTGTACAAGAAAACTATATTGATGAAAATAAGATAATGATAGCAGAATGGATGTCAAATAGATATTTCTGCAACATAGCAGATTGCCTAAAATTGATGTTGCCACCGGGGAAAAGAACTAAAATTTTAACAAATAGAATTAAAGAAAAAAAACAGTTATATGTAACGTTAAAAAAAGATAAAGAAGAAATAGAAAAAGATATAGAAAATAAAAAAATTAAAGCAGACAAGCAAATAAGGGTGTTAAACTTTTTATGTGATAATGAAGGAGCTTTTGTAACAGAAATAGAAGTGTTTACAGATACTACAAAAGCAGTTATAGACAATTTGGAAAAAAAAGGATATGTAGAAATAGCAGAAAAACAAATTGAAAGAAATCCTTTTATTCATAAAGTTACTACTAAAAGCTCCAAAAAAGAACTTACAGTAGAACAGCAAAATGCATATGATAAGATAAATGATGCAATGAAGGAACAACTTTTTTCGGAGTTTTTAATATATGGTGTTACAGGTTCTGGAAAAACAGAAATTTATTTGCAATTAATAGAAAACTGTTTAAAAAATGATAAAAGTAGCATAATGCTTGTTCCAGAAATTTCACTTACACCACAAACAGTAGATAGATTTATTGCAAGGTTTGGAGAAGATAAGATAGCAGTATTACATAGCAAGCTATCAATTGGGGAAAAATATGACCAATGGAATAAAATAGAAAGAGGAGAGGCAAAAATTATAATAGGACCAAGAAGTGCTATATTTGCACCGGTAAATAACCTTGGACTAATAGTAATAGATGAAGAACATGATAGCTCATATAAATCTGAAACAACTCCAAAATATAGTGCGAAAGAAGTGGCAAGATATATAGCAAGACAAAATAATATATGCCTTGTTTTAGGAAGTGCAACACCAGATATAGAGACATATTTTAAAGCAGAAAAGCAAGAGATTAATCTATTAGAATTAAAAAATAGAGCCAATAATTCTAAATTACCAGATGTGAAAGTTGTAGACTTGCGAGAAGAAATATTGTCTGGAAATAAATCGATGATAAGTCGAGAATTACACAACGAAATAGAAACTAATTTAAAAAATAAAAAACAAACAATTTTATTTTTAAACCGAAGAGGATTTTCTACATTTATAATGTGTAGGGATTGTGGATATACTGTAAAATGTAAAAATTGTGATATAACATTAACATATCATTTAAACACAAATAAGCTAAAATGCCATTATTGTGGATTTGAAACAAATGCTGTAACAATATGCCCAGAATGTAAAAGCAATAATATTAGATATTTTGGAACAGGAACGCAAAAGTTGGAAGCGGAAATAAATAAAATGTTTCCAACAGCTAAGACAATTAGAATGGATGTTGATACTGTAAGCAAAAAAAATTCTCATGAAGAAATATTGGATAGATTCAAAAATGAAAATATAGATATTTTAATAGGAACACAAATGGTAGTAAAAGGTCATCACTTTCCAAATGTAACTTTAGTAGGTGTTATTGCTGCAGATGGAAGCTTAAATATTGATGATTTTAGAGCAAATGAAAAAACATTTCAAATTTTAACGCAAGTTGCTGGAAGGGCAGGCAGAGAGCAAGAAAAAGGTAGAGTAATTATACAAACATATAATCCAGACAATTTTAGCATAGAATGTAGTAAAGAGCAAAATTATGATTTATTTTATGAAACAGAGATAAAACTTAGAAAACAATTGAAATATCCACCATTTTGCGATATAATAACAATAGGTATTTCTTCAGAAGATGAAAAGACAACGATTGAAACAATAAAAAAATTACATACTTATTTAAAGAAAAAAATTAAAACAGATAATATAGGCGTAATATTATATAGTCCATTACCGGCCCCAATAGATAAGATAAAAAACAAATATCGTTGGAGAATGATTATTAAATGTAAATTTGGAGAAGATATAGTAAAATTTATAAATGGAATGCTAGAAGAATACAATAAATATAAAAAAAATAATACAAAAATAAGCATAGCGTTAAATCCATCAAATATGAGCTGAAAATAATTTCTTTGTGGAGCATATGCAAGTTAAGGAGGAATAGAACAAGAAAATGGCAATAAGAGTGGTAAGAGAAAATGGAGATGAAATATTAAGAAAAAAATCTAGAGAAGTAGAAAGTATAGATGACAAAATAAGAGAAATATTGGACGATATGGTGGAAACACTTCACAAATATAATGGAGTGGGACTTGCTGGACCACAAATAGGAATATTAAAGAGAATAATAGTAATAGATTTATATGATGACGAAAGGCCAATGAAACTAATAAATCCAGCAATTGTTAAAGAAAAAGGAAAACAAGAAGTTGAAGAAGGATGCTTAAGTTTTCCAAATCAATACGGAAAAATAATAAGACCGGCTGAAGTTACAGTTGAGGCACTTAATGAAAATGGAGAAAAAGTAAAAATAAAGGCAAAAGAACTACTAGCACAAGCACTTTGCCATGAGATAGATCATTTGAATGGAATATTATTTGTGGATAAAATTTTACCAGGCACATTAGAATATGTAGAACCTAAGAATTAATATGAGAACAAGGAGGGGTTGATTTGAATATAGTTTTTATGGGAACACCAGACTTTGCAGTTGAATCGCTTAAGAGCTTACAACAAGCGGGCAATAATATTTTAGCAGTTGTTACAAATATAGATAAACCTAGAGGAAGGGGAAATAAAGTATTGGGAACACCTGTAAAAGAGTATGCAATAGAGCATAATATAAAAATCTATCAACCTTTTAAAGTTAGAGACAATGTAGAGTTTATAAATGAAATGGAAGAACTAAAACCAGATTTATTTTGCGTAGTAGCATATGGAAAAATATTACCACAAGAATTGCTAGATATACCTAAATATGGATCTGTGAATGTGCATGGGTCACTTCTTCCCAAATATAGGGGAGCTGCTCCAATACAATGGGCAATATTAAATGGAGACAAGACAACAGGGGTAACTACAATGTTTATGGAAGCTGGAATGGACACAGGAGATATGATATTAAAAGAAGAGGTTGAAATTGGAGAGAATGAAACAACAGGAGAATTATGGACAAGACTAGCAAAGATAGGTGGAAAATTATTAGTTGAAACAGTTGATTTAATTGAAAAAGGCGAGGCTCCAAGAGAAAAGCAAAATGATAAATTTTCTATGGCTCCAATGCTAAAAAAGGAAATGGCACAAATAGATTGGGAAAACAAGACTGCAAGAGAAATTAAAAATTTGGTAAGAGGATTAAACCCAATAATGGGAGCATACAGCACAATTAATGGGAAAAAAATAAAATTCTGGAAAGTTAATGTTATAGAAGAAAAAACTTTGTATGATATGTTTCCAGATTTAAGTGAATATTCATACAAAATGCGAGAAATTATACCAGGAACTGTTTTATTTTCAGGGGATAAAAATGGACTATATATAAAGGCGATAGATGGAATTATAGAAGCTGTGGAAGTACAAGCAGAAAACTCAAAAAAAATGCATATTTTAGAATTTTTAAGAGGAAATAATATACAAGCCGGAAATGTGTTTGAAAATGCTTGATTTTTTTTCCAGAATGTGCTAAAATATATATGTTGCAAAACATTATATACCTTATACTTAATTTAAGGATTAATACTCCTCTTAAATTCAGTTTAAGGCAAATTAAATATAGGAGGGAAAACAATGACAAAGGAAAGAAAACAAGAAATTATTGAGACTTATAAAAGAGAAGAAAAAGATACTGGTTCTCCAGAAGTTCAAATAGCTCTTTTAACAGAAAGAATCAATGAATTAACAGAACATCTAAAAGTTCACAAAAAAGATAATCATTCAAGACGTGGATTATTTAAAATGGTTGGAACAAGAAGAAACTTATTAAACTACTTAGCAAAAAAAGATGTTCAAAGATATAGAGACATAGTAGAAAAACTAAAATTAAGAAAATAATATTAACAATTGGACGTTTTGCATAAGCTTAACGTCCAATTTAATAATGTAAAAATACATAAAAAACTAAAATAAAAAAATAATAATATAAATACAATATTTGAAGTTAGAAGGTAGCTTGTACAATTTACTAAAGTCAAGCTATAATAAATTGTAGAGGTTACAACTAATGCCAAATATTGTTTATATAAAAATATAATAAAAGGAGAAATAATTATGATTAAAACTTATGAAACAGAATTGGCAGGAAGAAAGTTAACTATAGAGACAGGAAGAATTGCAGAACTTGCAAATGGAAGTGTAATGGTAAGGTATGGAGATACAGTTGTAATGGTAAATGTTACTGCTGCCAAAGAACCAAAAGAGGGTGTGGATTTCTTTCCATTATCAGTTGATTATGAAGAAAAATTATATGCAGTTGGAAAAATACCAGGAAGTTTTACAAAAAGAGAAGGAAAACCAACAGACAAAGCTATATTGACATCAAGAGCAATAGATAGACCATTAAGACCACTATTTCCAAAGGATTTTAGAAATGACGTATGTGTTGTAGCAACTGTACTTTCAGTTGAACCAGACAACAGTCCAGAAGTATGTGCAATGATAGGGGCTTCAGCAGCACTTACAATATCAGATATACCATTTGGAGGACCTACAGCAGCAGTAAATGTTGGATATGTAGATAATCAAATTGTAATAAATCCAACACTTGCACAAAGAGAAAATAGTAGACTAAATTTAACAGTTGCTGGTACATTAGAAAAAATAACAATGATAGAAGCTGGCGCAGATGAAATACCAAATGAAACAATGTTAGAAGCTATAAAACAAGCTCATGAAGAAATAAAAAAGATATGCAACTTTATTTCGCAAATGAAATCAGAAATAGGAAAACCAAAATTTGAATATAAATCATTTGCAGTTGATAAAGAAATATATAATGAAATAGAATTAAACTTTAAACAAAGAATGTATCAAGACGTACAAGCTCAAAACAAAGAGGTAAGAGATGCAAATATAGAGAAAATTTCAGAAGATATACTAAATTATTTTATAGAAAAAAATGGAGAAGAATTTGCACAAGAAAAGCAAACAGACATAGCAGAAAGCATACATGATTTAGAAAAAGCATGTGTAAGAGAAATGATTTTAGAAGAACATAAACGCCCAGATGGAAGAAAAATAGATGAAATTAGACCTCTTTCTTGTGAAGTAGGTGTATTGCCTAGAGTTCATGGTAGTGCAATATTTACAAGAGGTCAAACACAGGTAATGTCAATTGTAACATTAGGAATGAAAAGCGAAGAACAAATACTAGATGGATTAGATGAAGAGGATTCAAAAAGATATATGCATCAATACAATTTCCCATCATACAGTGTAGGAGAGGCTAGACCTTCAAGAGGACCAGGAAGAAGAGAAATTGGACATGGAGCGTTGGCAGAAAAAGCACTAGTTCCGGTAATCCCTTCAGAAGATGAATTTCCATATTCAATAAGAGTTGTTTCAGAAGTTTTATCTTCAAATGGTTCAACGTCACAAGCAAGCATATGTGGAAGCACGCTAGCTTTGATGGACGCAGGAGTACCAATTAGAAAACCAGTAGCTGGAATTTCAACAGGACTTGTTACAGACAAAAATAATCCAGAAAGATATATAATGCTTACAGACATACAAGGAATAGAAGATTTCTTTGGAGATATGGACTTTAAGGTTGGTGGAACAAAAGATGGAATTACTGCGATACAAGTTGACATTAAAATTGATGGATTAACATATGATATAATAGAGCAAGCATTTGAAAGAACAAAAATCGCAAGAGATTATATATTAGACGAAATTATGGCACCGGTAATAGAAAAACCAAGAGATGAAATATCTAAATACGCACCAAGAATTTTGACAGCGACAATAAGCACAGACAAAATAAAAGATGTTATAGGACCTGGTGGAAAAATGATTAACAAAATTATAGATGCAACAGGCGTAAAAATAGACATATCAGATGATGGAAAAGTTTGCATATATTCTACAGACACAGACAGTGGAAAAAAAGCTATGAAAATGATAATGGACATAGCAAGAGAAATAGAAGTTGGCGAAATATATGATGGAACAGTTACAAGAATAATGAACTTTGGCGCATTTGTGGATATTGGAGGAGGAAAAGAAGGATTACTTCATATATCAAAAATATCTAGTAAAAGAGTGGAAAAGGTAGAAGATGTATTAAATGTTGGAGACGAAGTAACAGTAAAAGTAACAGAAATAGATAATCAAGGCAGAATTAATTTAAGTATGAAAGACTTAGAAGTAAATCATAAAGAAGATGCTGAATAAAAATATTATATTAGAAATTATCAATATTATAAAATATGGTTGCAAAAATAAAAAGAGAATAGTATAATGAAAAAAGTAAAATAAAAAAAGTAAAATAAAAAAGGAGAAAAAAATGGAATACTTATATATTTTACAACAAGCATTGGTTTGGATAATAACAATATTTTGGATTTATCAAATGGCAATTAGTATTTGTTCGTTAATTAAATTAAAAGATAAACCATTTATAATTAATAAAAATCATAAATTCATGGCAATTATACCTGCACATAACGAAGAAGCAGTTGTTGCAGATTTAATAGAAAGTTTGAAAAAACAAGATTATCCAAAAGAACTATATGACATTTATGTAATTGCAGATAACTGTACAGATAAAACTGCAGAGGTAGCGAAACAGGCCGGTGCTATTGTATACCAAAGATTTGATGAAACTAAAAAAACAAAAGGATTTGCGTTAAATTGGTTTTTGAAGCAAAAAATAGAAGAAGATGCAAATTATGATGCATTTTGCATATTTGATGCGGACAATATAGTTGATGTAAATTTCTTGAAAAATATGAATAAAAAACTGTGCCAAGGAGAAGATGTTGTTCAAGGATATAGAGATATTAAAAATCCTACAGATAACTGGATTACAGCAGGATATGCAATATTCTATTGGACAATGAACAGAATGTATCATTTGGCAAGATATAACTTAGGATTATCGCCATTAATAAATGGTACAGGATTTATGGTAAGATTTGATGTGATTAAACCAGAAGGTTGGGTTACAAAGACACTTACAGAGGACATAGAGTTTTCATTGAAAAGAATAATAAAAGGAAAAAGGTTAGGTTGGGCAGTGGATGCCAAAGTGTATGATGAGCAACCATTAGGATTTAAACAATCTTGGAAGCAAAGAACAAGATGGACAGTAGGGCATATACAATGTATAAAAGAATATACTAAGCCATTAGCTATTGCTACAAAAGAGAACAAGACATTAATGAATTTAGATGGTTTATTGTATATAATAGGAAGTATACCAATGTTTATATTAACATTGATATTACTAGCATTAAACTTTTTAATTTATGTTGGCAATGGAATGAGTGGACTTGACCTATTTATGAACTGTGTAAGATATTTTGTTCCAACATTTTTATTACCAATAGGAACAGCAATGTTAATTATGCTATTGGATAAAAGACCTATAAAACCAATGCTAAGAGGATTAGTATGTTATCCGTTATTTTTAGGCTCTTGGTTACTAATAAACTTTAAATGTTTATTTAAGAGAGACACAACATGGGATAAAATAGAACACGTTAGAAGCATAAAAATTAACGAGGTTTCAAACGAAAAAACAGTATCTTAAAATATATTAAAAGGGAGTAGCTTATAAACTACTAATCAACATCCGATTTTATCTGGTTAGTAACCTTTTAGGTAAGCAAGACTTTTAAAGAAGTTTTATAAATTTCTTTAAAAGTTTTTTAATTATATATACCAAAATTCAAATAAATATGATAGTATTTAGCAAAGGAGAGAATTATAATATGAAAGAAAATTGGTTTAACAAAACAGTAACAGAAACATTAGAAAGCTTAACAACAAATGCAAATGAAGGATTAAAATCAGAAGAAATTGAAGAAAGAAGAAAAAAGTATGGTTTTAACGAATTAAAAGCAAAAAAGAAAAAGACTATATTGGTAAAATTTTTAGAGCAATTTAAAGATTTTATGATTATTATTCTAATTATAGCAGCAATAGTGTCAGGTGTAATAGGATATCTACAAAATGAGGGTATAACAGATTCAATAATTATATTAATTGTAGTTATTATAAATGCAATAATAGGAGTAGCGCAAGAAAGTAAAGCAGAAAAGTCTTTAGAGGCTTTACAAAAATTGAGTTCACATGTTGCAAAAGTAATTCGTGATGGTAAATTAGTTGTAATGCCCTCTAAAGAATTAGTGCCAGGTGATATAGTAATTATAGAAACAGGAGATTATGTACCAGCAGACTTGAGAATAATAGAAGCAACAAATTTAAAAGCTCAAGAAGCGTCATTAACAGGAGAATCGGTTCCAGTTGAAAAAAATACTGAAGCCATATCAGATGAAAAAGTTGGAATAGGTGATAGAACAAATATGTTATTTTCCTCTTCCTTAATAACGTATGGAAGGGGAAAAGGCATTGTTGTTGAAACAGGAATGAATACAGAAGTTGGTAAAATTGCTAATATTATAAATAGCACAGATGAAACAGAAACACCTTTACAAGAAAAATTGAATAAACTGGGCAAAACATTGGGCATAGGAGCGCTTGTGATATGTGCAGTAATATTTGTAATAGGATTACTATATGGAAAAAATCCTTTAGATATGTTTATGACAGCAGTAAGTTTAGCAGTAGCTGCAATACCAGAAGGATTAGCAGCTGTTTCAACAATTGTGTTGGCTATAGGAGTACAAAGGATGGTTAAAAAGCATGCTATTGTTAAAAAATTACCAGCAGTAGAAACTTTAGGAAGTGCAACTGTAATATGTTCCGATAAAACAGGTACATTAACTCAAAACAAAATGACAGTACAAAGAATATTTTATAATAATAAATTATTAGACATAAATAAAATTGATTTGAAACAAGAGGACGAAACATTAGAAAGATTAGTACATATTAGTATGTTATGTAATGATACAAAAATAAGCACAGATAATCAGCTTACAGGAGATCCAACAGAAACAGCGCTAGTTGATATGGGATTTAAATTGGATTTTGAACCTTCATTGTTTGAACAAATGCCTAGATTAAAAGAGATTCCATTTGATTCAGATAGAAAATTGATGACAACAGTAAATAAAGTTGGAGAAAGGTATGTTGTTTGTACTAAGGGTGGAGTAGATGAATTATTAAATAGATGTACAAAATATATATTAAATGATGAGATTAAAACAGATTTAGAAGAATACAAAAAAACAATATCAGAAAATAATGAAGAAATGGCTAAAAATGCTTTAAGGGTTTTAGCAATGGGATACAAAGAATTAAATCATGAGCCAACAGAAGAAGACATGGCAAGCTTGGAAAATGACTTAATATATATAGGTATGGTTGGAATGATAGATCCTCCAAGAGAAGAAGTAAAACTTGCAGTACATAAATGTAAAACAGCGGGAATAAAAACAGTTATGATAACAGGAGACCATAAAATAACAGCAATTGCAATAGCAAAAGCTTTAGGGATATTAGAAAATGAGAGTGAAGCATTAACAGGCAGTGAATTAGAAGAAATGACAGATGAGGAGTTAACAAAAAATATTAGAAAATATAGTGTATATGCAAGAGTATCTCCAGAACATAAGGTAAGAATTGTAAAAGCATGGCAGGCAAATGGAGAAATAGTGGCTATGACGGGAGATGGCGTTAATGATGCACCAGCACTAAAAACAGCAGATATAGGTTGCGCTATGGGAATAGTTGGTACAGATGTGGCGAAAGAAGCAGCAGATGTTATACTAACAGATGATAATTTTGCTACAATAGTTTCAGCGGTAGAAGAAGGTAGAAGAATATATGATAATATATTAAAAGCAATACAATTTTTATTATCAAGCAATGTTGGAGAGATAATAGTTCTGTTTGTAGCAATATTGATAACTCCATTATTGAGCAAAATATTCGGAATTGATATACACCTAATAGAGCCGCTATTACCAATACATATATTATGGATAAATCTAGTGACAGATTCTTTACCAGCATTAGCGTTAGCTGTGGATCCAGCTGAAAAAGATGTTATGGAAAGGAAACCAATAAAACCTAAAAAGGGTATATTTACAAATGGTATGTCTTGGAGAATAATATATCAAGGTGTAATGATTGGACTATTAACACTTGCTGCATTTATAATAGGGTTAGGTACAAAAGATGTGCCAATAATAGAAGGACTAACAGAACAAGAGGTAAGAGTGGAAATTGGGCAAACAATGGCATTTATTGTTTTAGCATTGTCTGAATTAACTCATGTATTTAATATTAGAAATAATAAAAAATCAATATTTAAAACAAATATATTCAACAATTCTAAATTAATTTTAGCAATATTGACATCATCAGCGTTAATGTTTGTTATACTATTAATACCAAGTTTAAGAAGCATATTTAGTATACCAGTACTACCAATAGGAAACATAGTAGAAATTGTAATATTAGTACTAATGCCAATAGTTATAGTAGAAATATTTAAATTGTTTAAAATAAATACTATTGGGGAAGAATAAAAATTATAAATTTCTTAATATGCAAAGGAATGATATTTATGTATGATGTAATAATAATAGGGAGTGGACCTGCAGGAATTTCGGCTGCATTATATACTCAAAGAGGTGGTTTAAAAACACTGATAATATCAAAAGGAAGTAGCTCACTAGAAAAAGCACATAAGATACAGAACTACTATGGACTTGTGGAAGAAATATCTGGAAAAGAATTATATAAAATAGGAATAGAACAGGCAAAAAGAATAGGTGTAGAAATAATAGAAGACGAAGTAGTACAAATAAGTAATGAAAAAAATTTTAAAGTTACAACAATAAATGCAGAATATGATGCGACAAATGTAATTTTGGCAACAGGAATAAACAGAAAAGAATCTACAATAAAAGGAATAAAAGAATATGAGGGAAAAGGCATAAGTTACTGTGCAGTGTGTGACGCATTTTTCTTTAGGGGTAAAGATGTTGCAGTTATAGGAGATGGAAATTATGCAGTTCATGAAGCGGAAATATTAAAACCAATTGCTAAATCTGTTAGAATAATAACAAATGGAAAAAGTATGGTACAAAACAGAAACATAGATGTGGAAACAATAAAAGACAGTGTAAAAGAAGTTAAAGGCAAAGATATATTAGAAGAAATTGAATTTGCAAATGGAAAGACGATAAAAATAGATGGTGTATTTGTAGCAGAAGGAATTGCCACTAGTACAGATTTAGCAAAAAGAATAGGAGCGTTAGTAGAGGGTAATAATATAAAAATAAACGAAAATATGGAGACATCAGTAAGAGGCCTATATGCTTGTGGTGATTGTACAGGTGGCATACTTCAAATAAGTAAAGCTGTATATGAAGGTGCTAAGGCAGGTTTAGAAATAATTAAAAAGGAGGACAAAAATGTTAGTAATTGAATTAAACAAAGAAAATTTTGAAAAAGAGGTAAATAATTCCCCAATGCCGGTGTTAATAGACTTTTGGGCAAGTTGGTGTGGACCATGTAAAATGATGAGTCCAGTAATTGATGAAATTGCAAATGAAACACAGGAAACATTAAAAGTATGTAAAGTAAATGTAGATGATGAATTAGAACTAGCAAGAAAATTCAATATAATGAGTATACCAACTTTTGTAGCTATAAAAGAAGGCAAAGTAATAGGGACAACTGTAGGAGTACAAACAAAACAACAAATATTAGACCTATTAAAATAATAGAAATAACAGCCATCAGCGAGCAAATATTAATGTGTTAAAAATAAAGGGCGATATAAATCGCCCAAAATAAAAAATATTTATAATAGGTATTGACAAAATCAATTAGAATGTGCTAATATTAATAAGTGTTAATAAGTAGTAAACACTTGCGGATGTGGCGGAACTGGTAGACGCGCTGGTCTTAGGAACCAGTACCAACGGTGTGGGGGTTCGAGTCCCTTCATCCGCACCAAAGTTGAAAAGTCTTGTAAGTGCTGAAATATCAGTAATTTACAAGACTTTACTTTTACAAATTAATGCAATTATAATGCAATAGATATTTCTAGATCATTTTTTCAAGTTCCTGTTGAATAAAGTTTAGCGAAACTGATGTATAAGTGTCATTAGTTATAGTACTTCCTTGAATATGTCCAACTAATGATTGGATAACTGCAAGAGACAAGTTTTTTTCCTGACACCTTGTTATAAAAGTATGTCTAAGTCGATGAGTAGATAAGGCACCTGTTATGCTTTCATTAGGACTTATTTTATTTATTCTACTCAAATAACTATTAATCATTCCGTCAGTGATTATTCTATTTTTTGAGTAATCCCAGAACAATAAATTATGCATGTTAGTTATTTTATTTGCAAGTATTTCTTCTATAAGTTTTCTTACCTTTGGTTGCATAGGAAAACATCTTCTACCTTTATCTAATCCAGTTTTTTTACAGTATGTTTTAGTATGTTGACCTAATATTACTTTATCATTTTTATTTCTTGTTATTGTGCGATAAATAGTTATGGAATTATTTTTTAAATTTATACAGTCTTTGGATAGTGCAAGGATCTCTCCAATTCTAGCACCAGTATACAATTGAAGAAGAATTATATTATTATACTGTTTATTGGGACTCTTGGAAAGTACTTCTAGTAACTTGCTTTCTTCTTCTTGAGTTAATGCTTCTACTTGTTTATTTGCTTTTTTTGAAATAGGTTTAGCTAGAGTTTCATCGTCCATTGGATTATATATTATTTTTCTTCTTGATATTCCAATTTTGAAAATAACATTAATAAATCTCCAAATCTTATCTATAGTATTATTAGCATACTCTCTAATTGATTTTTTTGATTGTTCAATATCGAAAGCAGAAACCTTTTGAATAGGTTTATTTATCCAGTTATTACAACATGTTTCTAATTGATTAATTGTTCCTAAATCTCTTATGTAAGTTCTATCAGAGGTAATGCCATCATCATGTTTTTGTTCTACATAATTTTTAATTATGCTCAAACAAGTATCAAAGCTTTTTTCTATATAAGAACCTTGATTTATATCTGTTATTATCTTATTAAATCTGGATTTAAATTCTCCTACTTTTTCATTTTTCTTTTGTTTTAAGGTCTTTCTTTTTCCAGAGGGCTCATGATATTGTGCCACATAACAATTTAATGCTTGGCTAAAATATATTGTCCCGTTCTCCATTTCCTCTTGATTTTACACTTCTGTTCTTTTTTTCCATAATAAACCTCCGTAAATTTTTATTAAAATCCATTTACAGAGGTCTTGCACTTTTAATAAACATATGTTATTATAAATACGCAAATACCTTGTAAAAGGGATTTTGTTTTGTGTTTAGGATAGTGTCTTGTTTGGCGACAGCACTATCCTTCTTTTATATATTAAACCAATATACCATATTTTTGGGCATAGAAGTCAATACAGTCAATCATATATTTAATATCTACATTAAAATAATCTGATAAATCATATAAATTAAAGCCTTGTGCGATTTTTTCTTTTAGTTCTTGAAATGGTACTAACACAGAATAAGCCCATTTCTTTGCTCTATTTTCACATTTTCTTTTTAAGGTTATATCAGAATTAATGTAGTATAAAGCACCGACAATAATAATGTCCTAATTCTTCAGCTAATATTTCTTTTTCTTCAATGGAATTAGCTATTTTTCTGTAATCAATACCTATACTATATTCGTTATTTTCTTCAAAGATTCTAGCTTTAGCCTTTGACCATTTATAATCTATTATATCTATTTTTTCCTTTTCAGTTAAATTATATAAATCTAATACTTCCATAATCTAATCTTTCTTTTTCTTTAAACTTTTCTTAAATCTAATAAATTCCTTTAATTCTTCTATTTCTTCATCTGTCAAGCCTTCTGTATCCAAACCATTATTAGAAGCATAACGAAAATTATCTTCTTTTTTATTTTCAACTAATTCTGCAAAACCAGCTTTAGATAATAAATCGTTGTAATCTATATTATATATAGAAGATAGTTTTTTTAAAATAATTGGACTAGGTCTTCGTTTACCATTTTCCATTAAAGATAGGTAGCTAGGAGATATTTCGCATAATTTATTAACATCATATATGCTATATCCTAGAGCTTCTCTTATATTTTTTAAATATTTAGCAAGTTCAAGTGTTGAAACTTCCATCTTGACAACCTCCTTACAAGTGTAATTATACTATACAAATTTACAATTGTAAATATTTTTAAAAAAATTTTCAAAAAACTATTGACAATTGTAAACTAGATGATATAATGTTTACAACAGTCAACCAGAAAGGGGTGTAAAACAAAAATGGCAAATAGAACAGTATATGTAAAAAATTTAGATGATTTTATAGAAAAAATAGTAACGGCAGGCTTTACATATAGGGAATTAGCAAGAAAAGCCAATTCGAATCCAACTTCAATATCGTTATTAGCTAAAGGAGAAAGAAACCCGAGTCCAGAATTAGCGGTTAATATATGTAAAGCACTAAAATGTAACTTTGATGATATTTTTTTTATTAAAAATGTTGACAACAGTAAACACACGAGTTAAATAAGAAAGAGGGTGATGAGTTGGAAGAACAAATATTACGAGAACAACAAAGAACTAACGAATTGTTAGAAACTATCCTAAACACAAAACAAAATAATTTACCTAAACTGCTATACGCCAAAGAAATAGCAGAGAACTATAGAGTAAATGTAAACACAGCTACTCAGTTTTGCAAGAAATACGGCACAAATTTTGGTGGCTATTGCATAGAACTTGAAAAATTCAAAGAAATATTGCAAACAAAAGGCATGCAAATTTTTAATTAAGAAAGAAGGTGTAACAAATGATAAGTTATTTAGTAGATTTATTTTTATGCAGTATGGTAGTAGTAGCAGAGCTAGTAGGAACAATTATATTAGCAATAGCAGTAGAAGTTATGGTTTATAAAGTTTTCAAGATTAATCTATATCAAGAAATCTGGAAAGGCTTAAATGGATTAGACAGAAAACTGAATAAAATATTGGGATAGAAAGGAGGGAAAGAAAGTGGAAGAAATAAAGTCCGAAAAAACAATTTATATTGTTGAGGAAACAGAAGAGTATAAAAAAATGAAAAGAATAGATGAATTGGCCGACGGCAATCAAACAAGTTCAACTATTCTTCAAAATAAAGATGTGACTAATCTTCAAATGCAATAGAAAAATCTTCTAATACAATAAGTTTTTTATTAGATAAGTACTCAATACGATTAGCATATTCCGTTATATCTAATATTAAACCATTTGGATATTCTGAATGATTTTCTACACGGTCTGGAAATTGTTTTAAATCAATTTTTATATCACTAAATTTTTCAACATGAGGAGTTTTGATATTAATTGAACCAGGACCTTTAAATACATATTTATACATTGTAATCACCTCGCTTTCGAGGTAATTATATAAAAAACAAATTTAAAAGTAAAGGAGGGAAGAGAGATGCAAGTTTTTATAAGTATAATTTTGGGTTTTATTATAGCAATTATTGTAATGATAGTTACGGGCTTTGGACAAGATTACGAGTTAATAACAACTATAGATGAACTACAAAAAGAACTTAAAGACAATAAGGACAGGCTTAAAAATAAGGAAATAGCAGAAATAAGAGCAACATTCTTCGCAAGGAAAATAAAAGAAATAGAAGACATTATAAAAAATTCAGAAGAAAGCAAAGAAAACTATTTTATTACTTTTGAAAAAATAAAAAATGTACTATTTGCGAAAAACAGTTCAAACAAATAGTACAAAATAAACTCATTAATTAAACATGATTAAATAAATAATAGCACAGAAAATAAAAAAATGCAAGGGGAGTAATTGAAAAAATGTCAGAAACATTAGAAGAATTAGAAGAAAAATATTTTATGTTAGAAATGCAAGATACGTGGAGCAGTAAAGATTATAAATATGCTGATGAATTAAAAGAAAAAATTAAGAAATTGAAAGGAGAAAATTAAATGATAAAGGGCTTAATAGAAGTAAAGCAGTTACCTGTAATAGAGGAACAATTAAGAAGTGTAAGTACAGTTATAGATGAAAGAGTGAAAAATGCAACAAGTTTAGTATGTACAGAAGAGTCAGTAAAAACAATAAAAGAAATAAGAGCAGAATTAAATAAAGATTATAAAGAATTTGAAAACAAAAGAAAATTAGTAAAAGAACAAGTATTAAAACCTTACAATGATTTTGAAAATGTCTATAAAGAATGTATATCCGATAAATTCAGAAATGCCGACATAATTCTAAAAGGGAAAATAGATAATGTTGAAAATGAATTGAAATCAAAAAAAGAAAAAGAAATAAAAGATTACTTTGAAGAATATAAAGAAGCAAATAATATTGATTTTATTACATATGAACAAGCAAGAATAAATATAACATTATCAGCAAGTATGAAAAGTTTAAAAGAACAAGCAAAACAATTTATTGACAAAATAGTGGATGATTTAAAACTAATTGAAACACAAGAGCATAAAACAGAAATATTAGTTGAATACAAACAAATATTAAATGTATCACAAGCAATAACAAGTGTGACAAATAGATTTAAGGCTATTGAAGAAGAAAAGAAAAAAATAGAACAAGAAAAAGAACTTCAAAAATTTGTTGTGGATACTGCAAAAGAGTCAGATAAGTATAGTGAACAAATAATATTAATTTCACCATCCGTAGAAGAAAAAACAGAAGAAATTTTAACTTTAAAATTTACAGTAAGAGGGACAAGAACAAAATTAAGAGAATTAAAACAATTTTTAGAAAGTGGAGGCTACGATTATGAGTAATGAAGTACAAAAAAATAATGAATTAATGGTCAAATTTGATATTGACGGAAATGAAATAAAATTAACACCAAGCATAGTGCAAGAGTATATAGTAGGAACAGACGCAAAAATAACAAATCAAGAATTTAGGTTATTTACAGAACTTTGCAAAGTTAGGAAATTAAACCCATTTTTAAGAGAAGCATATTTAATTAAATATAAAGCAGGAGTACCTGCACAATTAGTAGTGGGAAAAGATGCAATTTTAAAAAGAGCAGTACTCAATCCAAATTATGACGGAATGGAAAGTGGAATCATAGTCCAAAAAGAAGATGGAAGTGTAGAAGAAAGACAAGGAACATTTAGATTAGGAAATGAACAACTTGTAGGAGGTTGGGCTAAGGTATTTAGAAAAGACTGGACACATCCTACATATTCAAGTGTAAGTTTTAATGAAGTAGCACAAAAAACAGGACAAGGACAATTAAATTCAAACTGGGGAAGCAAAGGAGCAACAATGGTTGAGAAAGTTGCAAAAGTAAGAGCATTAAGAGAAACATTTGTTGAAGATTTAGCAGGAATGTATGAAGCAGAAGAAATGCAACAAGAAATTCCACAACAAGAACCTATTGAGGTACAAGCTGAAATAGAAGAACAAACAGAAAATACAAAAGAGGTATCAATGAATGAACTATAAAATTATATCAAGTTGTAGCACAGGAAATGCAACAATAATAAAAGACATAATTTTAATAGATTGTGGAGTTACATTTAAGAAATTAGAAAAATATTATAAGAAATTAAAAATAGTACTTCTAACACACATACATTCAGACCATTTCAAAAAAGAAACAATTAAGAAATTAGCACAAGAAAGACCAACTTTAAGATTTGCTTGTTGTGAATGGTTATTAAAACCCCTTTTAGAATGTGGAATTGAAAGAAGCAATATAGATATACTTCAAATTGGTACTAAATACAATTATAAACTATTTAAAATTGTACCAATTAAATTATATCACGATGTACCACAATGTGGTTATAGAGTGCTATTTGAAGATTATAAAGTAATCTATATGACAGATACAAAAACAGTTGAAGGAATAAGTGCTAAAAATTATGATTTGTATCTTGTTGAAGGTAATTACGATGAAGATGAGATAGAAGAAAGAATAAAAAAAAACAACAAGACTGCAAATATGTATATGAATTTAGAGCAAAAGACAGCCATTTAAGTAAACAACAAGCAAGTGAATTTTTATTAAATAACATGGGAGAAAATTCAGAATATGTGTTTATGCACGAACATGTAGAAAGGTAATCAAAAATGGAATTTGAAAAATTATATATGTTTAATCCTTTTACAATTCAAAATGCAGATAGTCAAAAGATAGCGGATACATATACAAAATTACAAAATGAATTAAAAGAAGATCCAGATACAGGATTTGAAATATCAAAAAACATAGAAATATATGCAAATATGAATTATCTAATAGGGGAAATGATAGCAAGACTACAACAAGAATATGACACGCTAAAAACAGATATATCAATACAAGAAAATAAACAAATCTATATGCAAAGGAAACAATGGCAAGAGACACAAAAAGAAAAGCCACCAGCAATGAGTTATTTTGAAGCTATGGCAAAAGAGTTTGTAAAAGATGATAGCAAGAAATTAACAGAATTAGGCTCTAGGCTGTTTAGATTTAAAAAGGCGTATGAGAGCATAGATAGTAAACAAAATGCCCTAAAAAAGAAAATAGAAGCAATAAGATATGAAATATAGAACATTGGCACTAATAGAAGTTTAGAGACAAGCAAGGAGCCTAATTTATTAGTGCCATGACCCCCGAAAAGAGGTAAAAAAATGATAGTAACAGATTTATCAAACAGTTTTAATCCAGTACCTAAAAAAAAGGCAGAAAAGAAAAAAGAAGTTACAACAATTAAAAAGAAAAGCAAGAAGTTAGCAAAGCTAGAGAAAAACAGATTTAGCATAATAACAAAAGACTTAGAACATTGTTATTTATGTGGAAGTAAGAAACAAGACTTTCACGAACTAATAGAAGGTAAAAATAGACAAGTTAGTATGAAGTATGGATTAGTAATACCAATTTGCCGAAAATGTCACGAAATAGTGACAAATGATAAAACTTTACAGGATAAATTGCATAAAGTCGCACAAAAAGAGTTCAAAAAGCATTACAAGTCAGAAAACTTTATACAAGTATTTGATAAAAATTATTTATAAAAATTAGGAGGAATGAAAATGGAATTTAGAGTTGGAGATAAAGTAAAAATAATAAGTAAAAAAAATGGTGATCAATATACCACTTATGGAGTAGAAAAAACATTCACAAAATCAGATTTAAAAGACGGAGATAAATGCACATTAAAGAATGGACAAGTTATATTTGTTGATAAGACTTCAAATTATGGGTTTAACAGCATTGATGCACAATTAAAATACTTTAATGATGACGTAAGTATTGTAAAAGTAGAAAGACCAGTAAAATATGAGACACTATTTGAAAGAGAAGAAGAAATACTAGACGAGACAGAAAAGAGATATTTATCAAACGTAATTAAACCTTTTAGAGACAAGGTAAAAGCTATAGAAAAAGTTTCATACTCTAGAGAGTTCATAAAAATATATATAAAAGAAGATGAACTTACCATATTACCATATTTTGAAAAAGGTACAATGTACAAAGGAATGACAGAAAATAAAGAATACACATTAAAAGAATTAGGATTATAACAACAGGGCTAGGCAACAAAAAACTAGCCCTTTATTTTACGAAAGGAGAAGTTAAATGGCAAGAAAGAGAATGATAGACCCTAGTATATGGCAAAGTGAAGATTTTGGGAAGTTATCAAACTTAGCAAAAATAGTATTTATTGGTTTATTTTCTCTTGCAGATGATGAAGGTAGAGGTAGAGCAAATCCAATGTATTTAAAGTCTAATTTATTCCCTTACAATGAAGATATGAGAAGTGCCGACATAGAAAAAGCCTTATTAGAAATAAGTTCTAATATGTCCGTAATTTTCTACTCTTGTGACGGAAGTAGTTATTATAGCCTTTTAAGTTGGTATACATTTCAGAAAATAGAAAAGCCTACAAATAGCAAATTACCTGCATTTGATGAAAATAGCAAGGAAATTCACCGACTATTCGCCGAAGCCTCACCGAAAGGTAGCCGACCAGTCGTGCCTAAAAGAAAAGAAGATAATAGAAAAGAAAAAGAAGAGAAAAGAAATGAAATAAAAGATATTTACAATTCTGTTTGCACAAAATTGCCACAGGTTCAAAAATTGACAAAAAATCGAAACAAGGCTATAGACAAATTTCTTGAAGAATTTACGGAAGAACAGTTTAAAAACATATGCGAAATAGCTAATTCAACAGATTTCCTTATAGGAGAAAATGATAATGGCTGGAAAGCAAATTTTGACTTCCTTATGAGGACCGACAAAGCAACTAATGTATTAGAAGGGCGATATAATGATAATAAAAAACAAAATGATAAACCTAAAAATGCAAAAAATTATGAACAAAGACAATATGACAATTTAAACAATTTCTATGCAAACAAAGGAGTGTGATAAAAATGGAAATGATAGCGAATAAAATAAAGATAAGAAAAGTAAAAGCGTGGGCTATATATTTTGACTATGAAGGTAAAAAATTCTTATTGCACGAAAGTTCAGATTGTTACGAAAGTTCTACCACATTATATGAGAGAGTATTAGAAAATGGAAGATATAAATTAGAAACAATACAGAGCTATTATGGAAAGATTATAACTTTAAACTATTTTAGCTCAAAAGCAGGAAGAACATACAGTCAAGTAGATACGGAAAAATTCTTAAGAAAGCTAGTATATAAAGAATTGGTCCAAAATAAAAAAGTAAGTAATGAATTGCAAAAAATAGAACAGAAAATAGAAAAATATAAACAAATAGAAGATTTTTGCAGACGCAAAAGGATAGAACTAGAGTACGAATTATTTAGATAGGAGTGTGATTAACAAATGAATACAATAACATTTATGACAAGACATAAGAGTTATAAAGATATGCAAGAGCATTTAAGTGAAAGACATAAGCAAATATTAGAGATATTAGAAAATAAAGAAATGACAACAAGGGAGATAGCACAAGAATTATATAAAAAGCACTACACAAATACGGCAGATGTAAACAATGCGAGACCAAGAATAACAGAGTTAGAAAGTTTAGGTTTTGTAACAACAGAAAAAACAAAGAAATGTAGCATTACAAACAAAGAAGTTGCAGTATATAGAGAAACAACAAATTTAGAAAAAATGATTTTTGAAAATGAAAATCACATACCAAGTTATTAGGAGGTAGTTATGAAAAGTAATGAATTATTTGAAAGAATACATAATGAAGAGATAGAGGAGAATACAAAAATAGAAGTAAAGACAAAAGAAGGAAAACATATCGCTTATATAACATATAAAGATAAAAAACTAAATTGGAATCCAGGGGAATTTGACACTAGATATTTATGTGATACAGAAACAGAGTTTAAGATAGCAAAGAGACCTTGGGAAATAGAAAAACTAGATTTAAAAGGTAGGCTAACAGGAGATAAGATAACATTGATAGCTCAAAAAGTAAATGAATTAGTAGATGAGATGAATAAACGAAATGAACCGTTACCATTTTAAGGAGGTAGTTATGATAATAGTAAGCCAAGAAAAAAATAGAATCATAAATTTTGATAATATATTACAAATATATATTACGATTGATGAAGATGACAAAGGTTGTTATATTCAGTATGAAGATTGTAACAATTCTTATGAAGGACTAGGAAAATATAATACAGAAGAAAGAGCAAAAAAAGTATTAGCAGAAATAGTACAAAAGTATTCTAGTTATTTACAATTGACTGGAGGACCTGCAATAATGCAAGGCCAAATGGATATACAACCTAATATATTTAATATACCTAAAACTTACGAAATGCCAGAGGACTAGCCTATGAAACAATTAAAAGATATGAAAGGTATATGTAAGTACTGTACAGGTTGTTTAAGATTGGAAGATGAAAACTTCCAAAGTAGATACAGATGCAAGGACTTTGAGGCTAATCAAATGAACTGGAATGATCTCATAGAAAAGGAGTTATTAAATGAGCAAATACAGAAATAAAAAAATAGTAGTAGACAATATAAAGTTTGATAGTAATCTAGAAGCAACAAGATATAGACAATTAAAGTTATTGCAGAGAGCAAAACAGCTAAGTAACTTAAGATTGCAAGTACCATTTTTATTACAAGAAGGATTTAAAAAGAATGGAACAACACATAGAAAAATAGAATACATAGCAGATTTTGTTTACGAGGAAAATGGACAAACAGTCGTAGAGGATACAAAGGGAATGAAAACAGAGACATTTAAAATTAAGCAGAAATTATTTGAATACAAATATCCAGAATTAAATTTAAAAATTATTACAAGGGAGGAAATATAATGAGTCATTTTACAGTAGCAGTTATAACTGCAAAAAAAGAAAAATTAGAGGAAATGTTAGCGTCTTATGATGAGAATTTAGAAGTAGAACCTTATATAGAGAAAACAAAAAAAGAAATAATTAAAGAAGCGAAAAAGCAAAAAGAAGATTATTCTAAAGAACAAAAAGAAGGGAAAAAATTAAGTGATTGGCAATTAAAATATTTAAATGCTGAAACTGATGAAGATTTATATAAAGCTGAAATAGATGAAGATGAACAATATGATGAAGAACGGAAATGAATTAAGTACATATAATCCAAATTCAAAGTGGGATTGGTATTCAGTAGGTGGAAGATGGAGAAATTCATTGTTAACTAAAGAAGATAATGAAGATGTAATATCAGAAACTAGCTTAGAAGATTTAATAAACCAAGGAAGCAATTTAAGAAAAGAAGCTCCAATAGGATATAAATGGGTAGATGGTGCAAGAATAAAAGACATAGACTTTAAAAAAGCTATTGAATTTAAAAATACATATAACAAAGCAATTAGATTTTGGGAAACTTATGTAGAAGGACAAGAGCCAATAACTGAAGAAGAAAAAGAAGATATTAAATGGGAAGTTTATAAAAAAGAGTATTATATAGAAAGATATGGAACAAAAGAAAATTATGCAAAAATGCAAAGTACATTTTCTTGTTGGGCATTATTAGATGAAACAGGTTGGCATGAAAAAGGAAAAATGGGCTGGTGGGCCATGAATGATAGTACAAAAGATAGTGAACAACTATTCTTAGAAAAATTTACAGAAACAATTAATAAACCAGAAAATAAAGATAAATACTTAATTATAGTAGATTGCCATATATAAAGTAGGAGGAGAAGATGAATAGAGAGATAAAATTTAGAGCATGGGATGAAGTGTCTGAGAAAATATTAAATTGGAATGATTTTCTAGATACTAATATGAAAAATACTTTTATTGCTCCCGAAAGTACTGGGCTAATATTAATGCAATACACAGGACTAGACGATAAAAATGGAAAAGAAATATATGAGGGAGATATAGCAAAATATGAGAATATGATAGGAAAAATAATGTTTTTTAACGGAAGTTTTATATTGTCAGATTTTGAAGAAACGGAAGAATGGGAACTAGGAGTTATTAATGAAGAATTAGAAACAATGGGTAATATATACGAAAGCGAGTTAGTAGGAGGAGAAGATGAAAACTGAAAAAGAATTTTACGAATACTTTAATCATCTTTATGAATTAGTACATAGTCTTAATAAAAAACAATATGAAGAACTTGAAGAATTTTTAGGAGATATTGAACAATCTATAAATGGAGATACACCGCTTAAAGAAATAGAAAAATATATAAAAAAATATAGAAGAAGAAACAAAATATTATTTATAGCATTTAAAACAAGAAATAAAAATAAACTAGCACATATTTGCAAATATATTATTAATTTAGAGTGGCATAATGAGTGGGCAATAGCAGTAGCAGGACAAAGTACACCAACAATATTTGGTTGGTTTAATTAGGAGGAGAATAGATATGAAACATATAATCAATTTTAGTGGTGGTAAAGATAGCACAGCAATGACATTAAAGATGTTAGAAGATGGATGGTGGGTTGATGAAATTATTTTTGCTGATACAGGTAAAGATTTTCCACAAATGATTGGTCATATAAACAAGTTTGATGATTATATTCAAAAACATTTCAATAAGAAAATTACTAGAATAAAAGCAGAAAAAAGTTTTGATTATTATATGTTTGAACATGAAAAAACAAAAGGAAAAAACAAAGGTAAAAAAGGATATGGTTGGGCAACAATGCTTTGCAGATGGTGTACAAGTAATTTAAAAACCAAAGTAATTAGCGATTATTTAAAGAAATATAAAGAAGAAGGTTATACAGAATATATTGGAATTGCTTATGATGAACAAAAAAGAATTAGGGATAAAAGATACCCATTGGTTGAATATGAAATGACAGAAGCGGATTGTTTACAATATTGTTATGAAAAAGGATTCTATTGGGATGGATTATATGAACATTTTGATAGATTAAGTTGTTGGTGTTGCCCTTTAAAGAATCTTAAAGAATTAAAAATTTTATACAAGTATTATCCAGATTTATGGAATGAACTAAAAAAGATGGATGAAAAAGCATATAACCAGTTTAGAGCAGATTATAGTGTAGAGCAATTAGAACAAAAATTCAAAGCAAATTTAGTAGTAAAGGAGTAATAAAATGACTGATGAAGAAATTGAAAAAATTGCTAAAAAAGTATTAGAACTTCAAAAAGCAGATGGAGTAAAAACAACACAGAGTTTATTAACATTTCAAGAAGTCCAACAAAGATACCATAAAGAAATATACCAAAAATTTGGAACAACAGGAGGAATTGATAGTGCAATAAGAACAGTCGCTACATATAGTCAAGGACAGAGGTATGTTGCAAGATTAGGTGGAAAAGAGTTTGATAACGCTGTACAAGTAGCAGACAAACTATATAAATTAGTTTTGGGAGTAAAGGAGTAAATAAGATATATGAAATGTTATAACTGTGGAAAACGAATTGGCAATACAAATTCATATAAATTAGTGAAAGAATACGATTATAGAATATGTATTGAATGTACAAAAAATGGTTATTCAAATAGTTGTATAGAACAAATAAAAAATAATGAAAATGTTGAAAGGAGTAAATAAGATATGGCATTAAATGAAAATATAAAAAATTTAATTAGAAGTGTAGTCAACAACGATTTATCAAAAGCAAAATCTTATGTAAAAGTTATACTGAAAAATGAAAATGCTGCAAGTAACAAGTCTTTTTGTGATTATATGAGAAAAGAGCTTGAAACACAACCTAATTTTATAGAATTACCTTATGATATAAGGGGAATTTTAAAAATGGAAGATGTAAGTACTTCTTTTAATGAAAATAGATATTTTATAACATATAGAGAAAAAAGAATTTTTAAACAAATAGACATGACTAATAATACTAATAAAAAATTAAAACAACTTGGAATAAGATATTTAAACACTACATTGTTATACGGAGAAACAGGTACAGGGAAAACAACTTTTGGAAAATATGTTGCATATAAATTGGGGTTGCCATTTGCTTATTTAAATTTTTCACAATGTATAACTTCTTTATTGGGAGGAACAAGTAAAAATATTGATAAAGTTTTTGAATATGTTTCAAAACAAAAATGTGTACTTATGTTAGATGAAATAGATGCAATAGGAATAAAAAGAGGCAAAGAAGATTTAGGAGAAATGTCAAGAGTTGTAATAAGCCTTATGCAATCATTTGATTTATTAGACAATGAAATAATTGTAATAGGAGCTACTAATCGTAAAGATATGATAGATGAAGCATTAATCCGTAGATTTTCTATAATACATGAAGTGAAAACATTGAATCCAGAAGAAGTACAAACATTAATAACAAACTATATGAAAGATGTTAATATTGAATTTGATGAAATTAATATAAAAGAATATTCAATTTACCATAACAAACAAAGTGAAATAGTTAAAGATATTGTTAAAGGAATTGTTAAAATGTTAAATGATAAAACAAAATTTATGCTTTAGAGAGGAGTGATACAAATGATGACACCAGGGGATATAGATAAATTACAAAAAGAATGTGATTTTGAACATATGAAAGAAACGATAGATAAGCAACAAACACAAATAAGAGAGTTAATAGATAAAAACAAGGTCGTTGATTTAGATTATAAAGAAGAATATTACAACTTGCAAGAAGAAAATTATGAGTTGAAAAAGAAAATAGAAGCATATCAAAAAGCATTATTAAATATATGCTTAAAATAGGAGGTATTTTAAGTGAAAGAAAAGATATTCGTACTTTATAAAGGCGAGAAAGTTATAGATATAGGAACAGCAAAGGAAATAGCTAAAAAAAGAGGTGTAACACCTGAATTTATTAAATACTTAAGTACTCCTACAAATAAAAAACGAATCGATGCTCGAAAAAATAAAAATAGGATAAGCAATGCAATGATTTGTGTAAAAATTGAAGAGGAGGACGAGTAGTGGAAAATAATATAGAAGAAATAATAAAAATAATTGAAAGAAAAATAAAAGAAGCGGAACATTATACAGATATTACTGGACTTTGTTTGACTTTAGATAAAGAGCTATGCAATGCTTTTATAAATATTTTATCAGATTATAAAAGAGTATTAAAAGAGAATGAATATATGCACAATGAATTGAATAAACAGCAAACTACAATAAATAAGTATGCAAAAGAAAATGAAGAATTAAAAAATAAAATTATGGAGAAAGAATTAGAAATAATAGGAAAAGAAGAGTATACAAAAGCTAGTATGGGAGAAATTATTGAGCAATATTATACAGCAAACGAAGATTGTATTACAAATCAAAGAATAGAAGACATCATAGACAGAATTGATTACGATATAAAAAAGACTAAAGAGATAATATCAAATGACCAAAAAAACAACTATCAAATAACAAGATTAAAAGCAATGAACACAAAATCTTTAGATATAAAAAAGAGATTACAAGAATTACTAGAAAGTGAGGAATAACAATGAAATTATATGAAAGAATAGAAAACAATAATTTTGATGAAATAGACAAAAATAGAGCAATTGAATTAATTGAAGGTGGAAATGGACATTTAGTTTATAATGAAAATTATTTTAAACTACAAAAAGAAAATGAAGAATTAAAAAATAACATAAGAAAAAATGAAAATGAGTTAGAATTTGATGTTAATTGTGACTGGATTGCTTTACAAAAAATGTTAGACGAATCTGAAAAAAGCAATGAATATATATCATACAAGAATGAAAAATGGATAAAAGAAAAGTATTGTATTCTAATTCAAAAAATAAAAGCCAAAATAGAAGAATTGGACATAGCAATATTAGAATGTATATATTTAGATGATGACGACAAAGCATACAAAAAAGCAGTTAAAAAAGACAAGTTATGCTTATTGAATCAAAAAAGAGCTTTACAAGAACTATTAGAAGGAGGTAATTTGGAGTAAATATGGTGAATATGAATAATTTAAGTGAAGAAGAAACAATAAAAAGTTTTAAATCATTAATGTATAATGCAAAAGCTAATTGGGATTACTTTAGTTATGAAATATTATTTAATTTTTTTAGTTTATATAATAATGCAATAGAAGAAAAAGATAAAATAATAGAACAAATGACTTATTATATTATGAATTTAGATATTGACGAAGATATATGCAAAAAAGTAAATTGTGACACAAATTCAGGAGAATTAGATTGCAAAGACTGTATCAAACAATATTTTGAGAATAAAGCAAAAGAAATCAAATAAATGGAGGTTAATCTATGGGAACAGAAGATACAATAGAAATGGTAATAATTAAGAACGATACCATAATAAAGAAGAAATTCAGTGTTATAGACGAAGACGAGGTAATAAGTTTTAATTTAGGGAATTTTTTAATAGCAGTACGAAAAGAAGATCTAAAAAAATATTTGTAGGAGGTACAAAAGATGCAATACATAAAAGAAGATGTTGAAAGAATGTTAAAGGATCACTTAAAAAATCAAGCAAAGCTGACGGAAATACAATTAAAAAAAGAAGAATACGAAAAAAGATTGGAATATGCTGGAACGGTATATGAGGAAACAGAAAACGAAATTATAGAAAATATGCAGTTAGTTGGACAAGCTTATGATAGCATACATAGTAATACAAACAAAGTATCAGATAAAGTGCTAAATACGGTAATGAATTACCATAGAGAAGAAAGACACATAAACAAAGAAGATAGGCAATTTTTACAAACCAAATTAGAAGAACTAAACAAATTGAAAGACGAGTTAGACAAAAAAATAGTAAGAGTTGAAAATATGATTAATCAACTATCAGCAGAAGAAAAGTTTGTTATAAAGATATATTATATGGAAAAATCTAAATGGGATTATGTATCACAACAATACTGCATGGAGTTCCAAAAACCAAAATCTATAAACCAATTATTAAATATAAGAGACACAGCAATAAAAAGTATGCTTGATGTACTAAATATAGGTGAATAATGAAAAATTGTGATAAAATTGTGATAAAATTTGGATGAAATTTAGTTTTGAAAGAGTTATAATTATAATAGAGAAAAAAAGATATAAACTTTTGCAGGGCTGAACATTTAATGTTTGGCTCTATTTTTCTATTAACGATACCTAGTAAAATGACAACTTAATTCAAAAAGTTTGGAGCTTTCCTGCTAAGAAATGCGTACCTAATAAGGTATATGGTGCAAGTCCATAGGTTGTCGCCAGGTTCTAGGTAGCCCCTAGATATGCGGAGTAAAAAGTGGGGAAACCTTCGTTGAAAATAAAATTAAAATCCCCTACATGGCAGAGTAATTCAAACGGCTTTGAACACTGTCTTGAAAACAGTTGGAGCAGTAAAATGCTTGGGGCTCGACACCTCACTCTGTCGCCAAGTAAAATAGTATGTAATGATATAAAAAAGCAATGGGAGCAAAAGGTTGAGATATTAATTCCGACACAGGGAAGAGGAATATCAGAACTTCCAAGAGATTCGGCTCGTAAGCTAAAGGTTATAGGCTGTGTTGATACCAGAAATCCAAACGATACGAGGTAGCGCCTTGTATAATCCTGTATCATTACATAGTGTTTTATACAAAGGAAGTGTTGTATATGAGAGGTAGTATAATAGCAAACTACATAGACAATGAATATAGAAGAAGAAAATTTTATGAGAATAAGAAAAGACAAAAGTGTATTGTAGACGAGAAAAGACAATGCGATAAATGCAAATATTTTAATATATGTGAGGATAAAGATGAAATTTAAAATAAATAATACGGAATGGTTAATAGAAGAAGTAGATGAAGCCACAATTAATAACGAAATGAAAAGTGATGGAACATTAGGAGTAACAATATATAGAACTCAAACAATAATGCTACTAAAAGACCAAGCTAATATAATAAAGACATTGAAACACGAACTAACACATGTTTGGCTATATGAATACGGACATAATCAAAACGACGATAAAACATTCAGCTATGAAGATGTATGCGAAGTAGTTGCAAGTAGTAATGATTTTATAAATGAAGTAATAAAAGAATATGTACGGAGAACATAAATGAAGAATGACGATTTAATAATTTATAAGAAAGATAATAGAGAAATTATAGCTATAATTCCAATAATAAGAGGAGATAGACCAACAGTATTAAAAAAAGGTTATATGTCAGTTATAAAAAAATGCGATGAAAGAAATATATTAGGAGACGGAAAACATATCTATTTAGCTGAATAGAAAAATAAGATACAGACAAAAGAGGTGATTCAATTGACAAATGCACAGAAAAGATTTTGCGATGAGTATTTAATAGACCTTAATGCAACAAGAGCATATAAGGTTGCTTATCCAAAATGTAAAGAAGATGAAACAGCTAATGCAGCATCAAGCAGAATGTTAAGAAATGTTAAGGTTCAAGAATACATATCTGAAAAGCAAAAAGAAATAGAAAAAAGAACAGAAGTTACACAAGATATGGTAATAAAAGAATTAGCCAAAATAGCATTTTTAGATATAAGAAAATTATATACAGAAAATGGACAATTAAAAAATGTTGCAGATATAGATAGCGATACAGCAGGAGCAATATCATCACTAGAAACTTTAGAAGAATATGAAGGGTATGGAGATGACAGAGAAAAAATAGGAGATACACAAAAAGTAAAACTATTAGATAAAACAAAGGCTCTTGAATTATTAGGAAAACATTTAGGAATGTTTAAGGAAAAAGTAACAATTGATGGCAATGTTAATACAAATAATCCATTTTCAGGAATGTCAATAGAAGAACTGAGAAAGATATTGAATGAATAATAATTTAAAAGAAGAAATAAAAAAACAAGCACGTTTGGAATTAGCCAGACGTGATTTTTTTGAATATTGTAAATTAACTGCATCTGATTTTTACGAAGAAGAACGTAACTTTTTAAAAGATTTATGCTATCAATTACAAGATTTTTACAAGAGCGATGAAAAAGTATGTGTAATAAATATGCCACCAAGACATGGAAAGTCAAGAACTGCAGGAAAATTTGTAGAATGGATATTAGGAACTAATCCAAACGAAAAGATAATGACAGGATCATACAATGAGGATTTATCGAGTTCATTTGCAAAATCAGTAAGAGACACAATAGCTTCTGAAAAAACAGAAGGCGTAATCGTATATAATGATATATTTCCTAATACCAAGATTAAAGATGGCGAAGCTACACAAAAAAAGTGGGCATTAGCTGGAAGTAAGGTGTCAAATTATTTAGCAACGTCGCCAACAGGTACTGCAACAGGGTTTGGATGTACAATAATGATAATAGATGACCTCATAAAAAATGCTAAAGAAGCCTATAATGAAAATACATTAAAAAATCATATAGACTGGTTTAATAATACAATGTTATCAAGGACAGAAAATGGATTTAAGCTAATTATAATAATGACAAGATGGTCTAGTAATGATTTAGCAGGATATATACTAGAAAATTATCCTAATGTAAGGCATATAAACTACAAAGCAGTTCAAGAAGATGGTTCAATGTTGTGTGAAGATGTATTAAGTAAAGAAGATTATGAATTTAAGACTAAAAATATGAACAAAGACATTATATATGCCAACTATCAACAAGAACCAATAGATGTAAAAAATAGATTATATACATCCTTTAAAACTTATGAAAAATTACCACCAGCACACTATATTATGAATTACACAGATACAGCAGATGAGGGCGACGATTACTTATGCTCAATAGACTATCAAATGTATAACAGTGAATATTATATCTTGGATGTTATTTATACACAAGAGTCAATGGAAGTGACAGAACCAGCAGTAGCAGAAATGATGACCAAAGATAATGTAGGAAATGCGAATATAGAAAGTAATAATGGTGGTAGAGGGTTTGCAAGGAATGTGCAAAAAGAGTTAAAGGAGTTAAAGAATACTCACACAAAAGTAAATTGGTTTTATCAAGGAGAAAACAAAGTTGCAAGAATATTAAGTAATTCGACAGGAGTAATGAATAACATTTATTTTCCAATTAATTGGGAGGATAGATGGCCAGAATTTGCCAAACATTTAAAACATTATGTGAGAACAGGAAAAAATGAACATGATGATGCTGAAGACTGTTTAACAGGGGTATATGAAAATCCAAAACCTAAAAATACAAATATGACAATGACTAATAAGTCTTTTATAAATATGTAACATCTACTAAAAAGTAGGTGTTTTTTGATTGGAGGAAACAATGTTAAGATATAGTAAAGAAAGATTAGTGGAAGAAAAAAGTATAACAGATATATATTTTAGAGCACAACTAGAATTAGATGTTAGAAAAGAATTATATGAGAATTTTAGAAGAAAATTAACAGATGAAGAACTAGCAAGTTTAGATGATGAAGATATAAAAGTACCACTTGAGAGATATATAAGTGTTATGTCTGCCGGTTATTTTGGAGGAAAAGCACCAACATATAAAGTAAAAGCATTTAATAAAGATAAAGACAAAATAATCAAAGAACTATTTAATCATGAAACTAATGACGAAAAAGAAATAATAGAAATAAAAGAATTAATTAAACATATAAATGACTATAATAATGATGCTTCACATTTTTTACATATGGTATTAGATTACTTAATAAAAAGAGCTTGCTATGAAATATACTATAAAGACGAAAAAACAGGAGAAATAACAATAGCAAGAAGTGATGCATTAGAAACTATCGCTATATGGGATTATTCAGCTAAAAAGAATTTAATAGGTATATACAGAATAATTCGTACATATATGGCAAATGGTGAATATCAACAAATGATAGAATTAACAACAGCAGATGGAAAAAGATATTATTACGATACACCTGAAAAAAGAAAAATATTTGGTACACCAGCGTATGAACAAAAATTTAAAGATGAACCATTATTTAAAGAAAACATAAAAGAACAACAACCTAAAAAATGGGACGATGATATACCAGCAACAGCAATAGAAAATTGCGATGGAATAGCAATTTTTGAACCTGTAATCAGTTTAATAAGAGCATATGAGAGATGTATTCAAAATTCAAGAAATGTATTTAAATATAATGATGAAGCAATATTGAAAGTTAGAGGATATACACCAGAAAATCCGATGATTATACAAAATGAAAAAGGCGAAGATATTATAAACCCTGCAAGACAAAAAGAAGATGAGTATGTATTAACAAGTAGAGTAAGATATCTTGATGGAAATAAAGATGTAAATAGTGATATAGCTTGGGTTGAAAAGAATGTAAACGATACGGCATTACAAAATCACAAAAAGACATTGATTGATATTATTTGTTTGTGTTCATTTTGCCCTAATATGACAGATTTAGGTTTTACACAAGCAGATAATAATGCAGCACTTGAAAAGAAATTCTTTAGTTTACAACAATATATAGCAACATTTGAAGGAGATTTCGAAGAAGGTTTAAAAAGAAGATGGAGAATAATATTAGAAAAATTCAATAAAGAAAAAGGTAAAACATATGATTTTAGAGATATTGAAATAAAACTAAATAGAAATTTACCTTCTGATGTAGCAACAATGATTACTAATGCATTAAAAATAAGAGGATTAGTAAGTGATGATACGGTCATAAACTTATTAGGACTTGATTTAGATGCAACAAGTGAGTTAGCAAAAATGGACTTACAAAATGAAGAAAATATTCAAAAGAATTTACAACAAATGCAAATGATGGGACAAGCAGGAGCAGAGCAAGATAATAAAGAAGATAAACAAGATGATAAAGTGACAGACTTAACAGACACACAAAAAGCACAAAAACTAACAGCAGATAATAAGAAAGAACAAACTAAAGTAGTTAATAAACAAATCAATAAAGAAGAATAGAGGTGTTTTATATGTGGGAGCAACATGACAAACATGTAAAACAATTAAAACAACTATACAATAAAACATCAAGACAAACACAAAACAGATTACAAGAACTATTTGATACATTTAATTTTACAACAGAAAATATCTACAATATTATAGATAATAAAACTAAGAAAAGAATAAATACATATATAGAGTCTTGGAAAGAACAAGGATTACTAAAAAATAATAATTACTTTACTGTATTAGCAAACAATATTTACAAAAGAACAAGAGTAAAAAATAGTGAAATATTAGAATTACTAATTTATAGTGCATATATAGAAGAACAAAGCAAACTTGAAGAACAAGAAAAACAAATAATGTATGAAGATGCCAATTATTACTATGAACAAGGACAACAAGAAGTAAATAAAAAGAAAAAGCCATCAATATTAGCGATCGCTTTATTTCTTGCATTATTAGATCAACCAAATTATAGTGGCTTTAATTGGAAACAGTATATTGAAGCTACAATGCAATATAATACACAACAATTATACAAACAGGCAATTTTAAATATACAACAACAAAGAGACCTAGAAATCAATTCTAGCGAGTTTCAAACAATAATAAACAGACAAAATAATCAAAAACTTAATATAAATGGTACTAAAACATCAGGCGCAGTTGACTTGATTTTGATAGGAATAAATAATCTAGCAAAAGTAGAAGGAATAAAAGCTAACGCAGATGATGACGCACAAGTGGAATTTTGGGCAGTAACCGATGAACACAGTACCGAAATGTGCCAATCAATGAATATGATGCGATTTTATATTAATAAAGAGAATAAGTTTGATAGGTATTGGGGTAATAGTAAAAAAGATGTTAAGCTTATGCCAGTGAGAGTAAAAGGACTTGTCCCTGGTATTAACTTGCCTCCAATTATGTACTATTGGCACTGGTGCAGAAGCACAATAAGATATGTTCCACCAGTTGAAAAGCTAGGGAAAATAGAGTATAATCTTGATATACCTAAAATAAGTAAAGATATTAAACAAGTTTTAAGCAACACAAAATTAAATTCCAGTGTAAAAAGACTGTTTAATAAATATCTAACAGGCAACAATGCAAAAATAGATAATAACTTAAATGTTCCAATGAGATATAGTATTGATGATGATAAGATATATATAAATCCAAACCACTCAGATTTTAAATATTATGACTTATCTGAAAGTTTAACACATGAGATTATACATATGATAGATGTACGAAACAATATATCTGATAAATTGAATATAGATAATGAATTGAGAAGAGCAAGATTACAAATAGATGTAGATGAAGATAAATATATTAATCTGTTGTCAAGTAGCAAATATGAAGATAATATGACATTAAGTGATATATTTTCTGCCATAACTAATGGTAAAATAACTGGAAATTATGGGCATGATAATAATTATTGGTTAAAAGATAATACAAGAGTGGAGAAAGAATTATCAGCAAATATAATGTCAGCATGTTTAACAAACAATAAAGATACATTATATGTAATAGATAATATACAAGGTTTAAAAGAAATTAAAGAAAAGGTGGTAAAAGCATATCATGATTATACCAGATGATGTAAAGAATTTAATTCATAAATATATAGAACAAAAAGGCAAAAGACCATTGCCGTTTAATTATGATGAGTGGAATAGTTTTACAGAGTATAAAGAATATTTAGAAAAAGAATTAAAAAAATAGCACTTACTAACAAGTAGGTGCTTTTATTATGGAAAGAAGGTGAAAAAATGAACGATAGAGCAAAATATTTAGCAGTAGATGAAGAAAAAAACAACAGAATACAACATATAAGAGAATGTTTCTCAATTATCTATGATGAAATTGATTTAAAGTGCAAACCAAGTAGAGAAACATCATTAGCATTAACTAAACTAGAAGAAGCACAATTTTGGGTTATAAAAGGAGTAACAAGGGAGGATAAATAATATGTGGTTATTAGTTTTAATATTAAGTATTAAATTACAAATGCCAACTTGGTATTGGATTATATTTACGGTAATTACAATATTTAGCCCAGCTATGTGGGTATTAAAATATAATTATGCAGAAGGATATATGAAAGCAAAGAATAAAGATAATAAATAAGTTATTAATATTTTAAAATTATAAATCAAAGAGCTAAGTCGACTAGCTCTTTTTTTTATGCCCTAGATATGGCTTTAAACTGTCTATTTTGTTTGGTTAGACTTCCGTAAAAAGTCAAAATAGTTTGGTTATAACTCAGCCGAAAAAGTTAAAGGAGGAATTTCATCATGGATAATAAAGATGAAGAAATGAAAAAAGATATGGAATCTACTGCCGAGAGTGTAGAAAAAGTTGAACCATCAAATGTCGAAGGAAATAAAGAAAAAACTTATACAAGAGATGAAGTAAACAAGATGATTAATGCTGAAAAGCAAAAAGAAAGACAAGCAATGTTAGAAGAAATGGAAGCCAAAAAAGCAGAGGCTGATAAACTTGCAAAAATGGACGAAGACCAAAAGAAGTCTTACGAATTGGAGCAGGAGAGAGCAAGAGCAAATAAGGCTGAAAATGAACTAAATGCTTACAGATTAAAAGACGAAACAATTCGTCAAGCAAATCAAAGAGGTATCTCATTAGGATATATAGATACTATTGATTTTTCAAGAGAAACTGCTGAAAGTATCAATTCAAAATTAGATATATTTGAAAAAGTATCAAAAGCAGATAGAGAAAAAGCAATAAATGAGTATTCTAAAGAACCTGCTCCTCAAACAGGAGATTCAATTGAAGGTTCTAAACCAGAAAGTCAAATGACTTATGAAGAACTTTGCAAATTATCAAAATATAAAAATTAAAAGAAAGAAGGTATAAAAAATGGCAGATTTTACAAGTACAGGAACATTTAACAAAAAATATTTTAATGAAAGAGCATTCGGTGCTTATTATGACACAATTCCACAAGAAAGATTAAATTTATTAATAAAATCAGGAGTATTACAAGGAAACAATAAAATAAGAGAAATGTTTGCATCACAAACTGGTGCTGAATATGGAATAATTCCAATGATAGGAAGATTAAAAGGCAAACCAGTAAACTATGATGGAAAAACAAAATATGATGAAGGAAAAACATTGCCAACATATAAACAAGGTGTTGTTGTTATTGGTAGAAAAGACAAGTTTTATGAAGATGACTTTACATATGATGTAACATCTAAAAAAGACTTTATGAGTCAAGTTGCAGACCAACTAGGAGATTACTGGGATAGCGCATGGGAAGATGTATTATTAATTATAACAAAAGCATTATTCTCAATGAAATCAGATGCAGGTAAAGTTTTTGCTTCAAAACACACATATGATATATCAGGAGAAACTGAGTCATCAGTAGCTGAAACAACATTAAATACAGCGTTACAAAAAGCATGTGGAGATAGAAGAAGAAACTTTAAATTAGCAGTAGCAAACTCTGTAATAGTAACAAATCTAGAAGGAAAAAAATTAGTAACAAACTTAAGATATAATGACCCAAATGGAATTGAAAGAGAACTAAATGTTTATACATGGAATGGAAAATTATTAATTGAATATGACGAAATAACAGAAGAAGAGGGAGACCCAATATATGCAAAAACTTCTGATAAAACTTTAACAGAAGGAAAAACATATTATACAAAAAGCGGAACAAATTATACAGCAGTTGCAGAACCTTCTGTTGAAAATATTGGAAACTATTATGAAGTTTCAGGATATGGAGATTCTAAGTATGTTACTTATGTTTTCGGAAAAGGAGCATTTGACTATGAAGACTTAGGAGCAAAAGTACCTCATGAAATGGATAGAGATGCTGATAATGATAGAGATTACTTATATGAAAGACAAAGAAAAGTAATGGCTCCTCATGGTGTTAGTTACTTAATGAAAAATCAAGCAACAGATTCACCAACAGATGAAGAATTAGCAGATGGAGCAAACTGGGATTTAGTAGTAGGTTCTGATGGAAATACATATAACCATAAAGAAATTGCTATAGCAAGAATAATCTCAAAAGGATAGAAAGGAAGGCAATAGATGTTAGAACAAATAAAGCAAAGATTAGGAGCAAATTATATTAAAGATACAGATAATATAATACAAGACATCATAGCAGATATGACTTCTATTGCCTGTGATGCTTCTAATCGTAAAGAAACTGATAATAAATTATTTCCATACATAAAAAAAGCCGTTATATCTGAATATAATGCTAGAGGTTCAGAAGGACTATTAAGTCGCAATGAGGGTTCTATTTCAAGTTCATTTAATGATATAGAAAAGAAATTAAGAATTGATGTTGCTTCAATAAGGATATTTAAGTAGTGTTATTACGAGATTTAACAAAAGTATATATATCAGAATACGAAGAAATAGAAGACCATGGCGAAATAGATAAAGTATGGAAATATAAAGGACAGGCTTGGTTAAATATGCAACAAGATGTCAACGAGTTAGATAGAAAATCTACTGGTGAAGTGGATTATAGTACATATAAAGGTCGTACGACTAGAAATTATGATATACAAAAAGGTAATGGAATATCATTTGAAGATATCTCAAAATTAGAGAAGTTTATTCCAGAATATAGAGTACTAGATAAAAATAAAATAGGAAGTACATATGTGTATAGAATGGAGAAAATACAATGATAAATTTCAATTGTAATATAAAAGTAAAACATAATTTTAAAAATATAGATGCTATAATTCAAAAATTACCACAAACTGCAAAAATAATAACAGAAGATGTATTAAAAAACATTAGAGGTTACGCTATAAGGTTGGAAAAAGGACATAATGAAGAAGGCATATTAGTCGAAATGATTGATATGTCTACTAAAGAAGTGAAGGGGCGTGTATATACAGACAAAGATAAGTTTCCTTGGGCTATGTTTGAACATTTCGGTACAGGAGATTTTAGAGAACTACCTCCAGTAGGAACTACAAAACATTTCTTGGAAACAGGAGGAAGTCAGTGGTTCATTCCCGTCTCAAAGGCTGAAAAAGAATTGCGTTATCCAATTATTGAAATAAATGGCATGCAATTTTATGTAGCAAGAGGTGTTCGCGCTAACCACTTTCTTACCGATAGCGAGTTTTATACTAGAGAAAAAAATAAGGAAATTTTAGTAAAAGAGCTCAATCAAATGTTTAGAGATATTTGTAAATGAAAATAAAAAACAGGAGGCCTGATTAATGAAAGAAATTTGGAAGGATATTAATATAGATGGCTTAAAAGGAAAATATCAAGTTAGCAATTTAGGAAATATAAAAAGCCTAAAAAGAAATATTAATATGAAATTAGTACATGATAAAGATGGATATCCAACTATATTTCTTTGGAGATATAAAAGAAAAGTACATATTATAGTTCATAGAATGGTGGCACAAGCATTTATACCTAATCCAGAGAACTTACCACAAGTAAATCATAAAGATGGCAATAAATCCAACAATAATGTTGAAAATTTAGAATGGGTTACTTGTTCGGAAAATGTAAAACATGCATATAAGACAGGACTTAATAAACCAAGGTATGGAAGTGAAAATCAGCTTTCTAGAAAAATAATTCAATATGATATTAATATGAATAAAATTGCAGAATATGAAGGAATTAGAGAAGCGGAAAGAAAAACAGGATACGATAATGGATATATTTCTGCTTGTTGTTTAGGAAAATATAAAAAGGCCTATGGATATATATGGAAATATAAAGAGGAACAGAAATGTTCTTCTTTTTTTGGAGGTATGTAAGTAATGAAAGATTTAAGCGAATTAGACTTTAGCGATTTAGTATATGAAAAGCTAGAAAATTTGTATAAGAATAAACCGATTTTAAGTAATCCAAATACAGAAAGTAAATTTCCTATATTGGAATTGCATACACCTTTGAAATCAGTAAATCTAACAGAAAATGCATTTCCAATACTTTCTACATTTCAAATATCAATAACTTGTTGGAACGAAAAGCAACGTCAAGCAATGAAAATGGCAGATGAAGTTGATAAAAAACTTCAAGAATATAATTTTATAAGGACAAATACCAGTCCTGCAGTATATGACCCTATATTGCAAAAATACGGTATAACAATAATATTTGAGGTTCGTTATAATTCGATAACGACCTCTTTTAATTTTATAAGATAATAGGAGGAAATTAAAATGGACCCAAAAACAAGTACAATGACAAAATTATTTCATGCTGATACATTAGAAAATTTAAAAACAGAAGGAACAAGAAAACAGGTAGCCTTTGTACAAAGTATACCAGAGTTTTTAAAAGCTCCAGAAGGAATAACATATAGTGCTTTAGATATTCCAGATGAGAGACAAGCAGAAGGAAGACAAAAAGCAGAAAATTTAGAAATAGAAATATTATTTAAAGAAGACCAATATGATGAATTAAAAGCATTACAAACTGCTAAAACAAATGGATATTGGGCAATTCAATTACCAGAAGATACTGCGGCACAACAAGGAAAACCATTAACATGGTACTTTACAGGTACATGCTATATAGGAATGAGTGAAATTGCTATAGATGATATGTTAAAATCAAAATTAACAATCTATAGAAGTTCAGAAATAACAGAAAGCAAAGGCTTTCCCACAGAATAGTTCTACGTTAAGTGCTAGGAGTAGAACAAGAAAAGTTACTAGCACAATAGAAGAAGATACAGAGAAGGCTTAAGTCTTCTCTCTTTTGCAAAGGAGAGAAAAAGATGATTATAGAAACAAAAAATAAAACAATAAATTTAGTACTAAAAACAAGAAAAATAGTAGACATAGCTAATCTACTAAAAAATAAGAACTTTGAGGAGGCCTTTACAAAATCATATGCAATATGTGATAGAGAAGCATTATCAAAAATAATATTCAAATTAGCAGAAAATGAAGATGGCAAAAGTGTATTTACAACATCAGATGAAGTATATGACTTTATTGATGATTGTAGATTAGAAGGAATAACTGCAAATGATTTATATGAAAAGATTGCAGAGGCATTGAATGATGAGGGTTTTTTCAAAAAGAAAATGAGCAAGAAAGAATTAAAAGAAATGACATCAAATCCTTTATCAACAATGAATATGAACGATTTAGTTCAAAAATCAGCAGAAAGTGCAATGAGCAAAATAGCAGAGAAACAATTTCAAGAGCAGGGATTTCAAGGTTACGAGGTCTAAATGATATAGTTGAAAAAATAAAAGAGGCTCATAATTTAGTTGAATTGATTTATTCAATTGAGTCTCTTGCATATTATTTTGATATGAAACCGCATGAATTTTGGAACAGTAGATATTCTGAGATAACTGCATACTGTCAAACGCATCTTGTAAAAATAATTGATGATTTAAAACGTGAAATTAATTTACAAGAAGCGGTAACTAATAAGCTTATAAGAGCAGATAGTATGAGTAGAAATCCTAAAATAGTACCAATTAGAGAAAATTACAAAGAATTATTTAAGGAAGAAGAACAACAAACACAATCTCCAGAAGAAATTATAAGAAGAATGAGAGGCATAATGAAAGCAGAAAAAAATTAAAAAATTATGCTTTTTGACAAAATTCGACACAAAAGTATAACTAAAAGTGGTATAATTCTTTTATAATAAAATAAAAGGAGAAAGTTTTATGGTAGAATATGAAGAAAATAAAAAGAAACCAATTTATAAAAAATGGTGGTTTATAATCTTTGGTATAATAATATCAATACCAATTGTTGTTTTTGAAATAGCTTGTATATCAGTGGTGCCGTCTATATTAGTAATTGAATTTATTTTGGCACTATTAATATATGCACTTGTAAAATTAGCTAAAAAAGGAAAAAAAACAAAAGAGTTGAGATTACAAAAAGAGAGGGAAATGATACAGCAGGGCTATAAAAAAATATGTGATGATTTTTATATTAACAATGAAGAACATAAATTAAAAATTTTAGATACTGTATATGGCTTTTCGCAAATCATAGATTGTGAATTGATAGAAAATGGCACTACTTTATCATATACTAATAGAATAGGCAAAATAAAAAATAATAATAAAGCAAAATTATCTTATATAACTTCTCAAATTCAATCTTGTACTGATTTAGCAGTTAATATAACAGTTGATGATTTTAATAATCCAAGAATAGTTTTTGACTGTAAATATGGTAAAAGAAATATTTCAAAAAATAGTAAAGAATATAAAGAATATATGAATAATGCACAAAATATAATATCAGCTTTAAAAATTATTATAGCTCAAAATAATGAGAAGTATATAGAAACAGGAACTATAACAAAAGTAGAACATAAATATATAACGGAAGAAAATGCTAGTATTCAAATAGAAAGATTATCCCAATTACATAAAGATGGAGTTTTGACAGATTACGAATTTGAAATGAAGAAAAAAGAGTTATTGGATAAAATAAAATAAAACACTTACTTAGGTAGGTGTTTTATTTATTATGTTTTTCTTTTAAAAATTCTATAAAATCCATAACTTTTTCTCGTTCTTCTTGTGATAATTCTTGTATGTGTTCAATATAAAAATCTAAATTAAATGTATTTTCATATCCAGGTTCATTAACAAGATAGTCAACAGAAACGTTGAAATAATTTGAAATTTTCTTTAAGACTTTATAACTTGGTTTTCTGATATTACTTTCATACATTCCTATTGTACTAGTACCAATGCCAAGTTCTTTAGCAAGTTGTTGTTGAGTAATACCATGTTGTTTTCTTAATGTTTTTAATTTTTCTGAAAACATAGAAATCACACTCCTTAATAATATATTATCACTTAAAGAGAAAAAAATCAACTTTTTTGTGAAAATATATTGACAATACTTTTTAAAAGTGATAATATTGTCACAATAAGAAAGAAAAAGGAGGTGATAATATGTTTGTAAAAATGCTATTTCAAGTAGATGCTACAAGAATACGAATGGAAAGAGCAAGACTAAATCTAGATAGAAATCAACTAGCAAAAATGATAAATGAAACAAGATTTGTAATAAGTAGCATTGAAAATGAAAAATATAAGACAGTAAAATTGGAAGTGCTACAAAAATTAGCAGATGTATTTAATTTAAAAGTAGAAGAGTTATTAAAAAAAGAAGAGAGATAATGTGCGGTCGGCAAACTACAACATTATCTCATACGAAAGAACAAAGTTCTTATCTATGAATATTATATCACAGATAAAGGCTTTGTTCAAGTACCAAATTAAAAATTGGAATTGAAGGGAGTCTTTTTATTATGGCAAAATTAAAAATTATTTATAAAACAAAAGAAATGTTTCATTGTGAAGAAACAGAAATGAGAATGAGTTTTGTTAAACCTATAGCAGAACTATGGGTCGGAACAAAAGAAAACGAAAAACTAGAAAAGTTGGTTAAATGGATAGAAAATGATTTAAGAAAGAGAACTTGGCTAGGCAAAGATGAAAAACTAGAAATAAGTGAATTTGATAAGTATGTTATTGAATATGAAAGTCAAATAAACAAAAGAATTGATTCAAAAGTTTATAATATTTGCAAAAATGCTTACCAATTAGTTGAAGAAGGCAAAACAACATGGGAACATCTAATAAAGGAACTTAACGAAAGAGGGTGTTCTGAATGTATGTAACTAACATATGGGGAACACTATTCTGTTTTTATATTCCAACAATACTAATTACAATAATATCTTATTATGAAGGTAGAGAGGAAGGTAGAAAATATGCAAGAACTAACAGAGTTCAATATAGAAAAAACAACAGCAGAAATTCTTATACTAAAAGACCAAACAGCACAAAATATTATAGAAATAGGTAGAAGACTTATAGAAGTAAAAGAAAGATTAGAACACGGAGAATATTTAAAATGGTTAAAAGAGAAAGTTGATTTTACGGAAAGAACTGCACAAAGATTTGTAAAAGTTGCAACAGTTTTTTCAAATACGACACCAGTGTCGCATTTAGGAACTAGAAAATTACTTGCACTTGCTGGACTAGATGAAGAAGACAGACAAGAAGTAATGAAAGAAAATAAAGTTGAAGATATGACAACAAGGGAATTAGAAAGAGTTGTAAAAGAAAAGAAAGAAATAAAAAAACAATTAGAAGAAGAACAAGAACTTTCTAATGAACTTCAAGAAGAAATAAAAGAAAAAGAAAAACAAATAAAAACATTACAAAATGAGATAGAAAATATTCAAATACCAAAAAAAGAAATAATAGAAAAAGAAGTTGTAAAAGAAGTAATACCAGAAAATCTGATTTTAGAAAAACAAGAACTAGAAGAGGAATTAAAAACATTAAGAGCAAGAGCAGAAAAGGCAGAAAATACAATAAGCAGAATGAAATTAGATAAAGAGATACATCAGGACAAAGTATATAGTAATGTAAAATTAGATAATTTACTAATAAATATAAAAACTTTTCTTGATAGTGCTTCTAAATATACTTACTTAAAAGAAGAATTGCAAAAAATACCTACTCAAAATAGAAAAATATTGGAAAGCAAAATAAATGAAGTTGAGAGTTGGACAATTTTAATGAAACAAGCATTAAGAAATGAAAATAATATGGTCGGAAATGTAATTTTCGGAGAAGGAGAGATAATAAATGAATGATATAATATTAAAAGAAAATAAAGAGTTAAGAAAAGAAACAAAGGAGTTAGACATTAAAGATTTAATAAAGGGACTTACAGAAAGTCAAACAGTTATGAATTATGCTTTTGCAGGTTTTAAAACAGAAACAGAACAAAAATTTCAAGAAGTTGATAATAGACTTCAAGAACATGATGAAATAATTAAAAAGAAAATATATTTAAGTTCAAATAAAGCAAGATTATTAAGAAAAGCAGTAAAAGAAAAAGTAAAATTAATTTGTGAAGAAAATGGACTTGAATATCATCAAATGAAATCTAAAATATTCCCTAGGGTATATGGAAAGATAAATGACCAATATGGGGTTGCAACATATAGAGAATTGCCAGAATATTTTTGGGAGGATATTCTAGAAAATTTACGAAACATGATAGTGAATGTTAAAGATTTAAAAGAAGTAGCTTAAAATAGAGCATCAGTTAAACTGGTGCTTTTTATAATGAAAATATGGAAGGAGGAATAACAATGACAGTAGAAGAGATAGAAATTGTAGTAACTGCAAAAGTAGAAGAAGCATTGAAAGAATTTGAAAAAATGATACCAGTAATAAAAGAAAAAATGAAACAAGTTCAAGAAGCTTTTTCAAAAGTAGACACAAAGGCAATGACAAGCAAATTACATCAAACAGTTAATTTTATGAAAAAGAAAATACAGGACTTAAAAAAGAGTTCTGAAAACAATGAAATAGCAATTAAAGTAAATAATAAAGATGCACAAAAACAAATATCTCAAGTACAAAAGCAAATAGATAGTTTACAAGAAAAGATAAATGCACGACAAATTAAATTAAGTGTAATAAATCCACAAATTGATAAAATAGTAGATGATACTAGAAAAAACGTAACACCAGAGGGAATAAATCCAAATGATAAAGCAATGGATATGACAGTTGATAATGCATTGAAATCAAATAAAGATTTTACATCATTAAATAGTCAAGCACAAAAGTTATATACAGAAATAGAAATGTATAATAAACAACTAAGTGAAGCAAAAAATAAAATGACACAATTAAATCAAGAAACAAATAAGACAGCAACTACTCAAAATAAATTGGGTAGCTTTTTTGGATCATTTAAACAAAAAATAGAACAAGTAAAACCTAGTATATCTAATATAAAAGACAGCTTTAAAGGATTACCAAAAATAACTCAAAATATTACAAATAATATAAAAGGAATGGGAATAGGAATAAGAAATGGTCTAGGTCATATTTTGAAATATACTATGGCTTTATTTTCTTTAAGAAGTGTATATTCAGTGTTGAGTAGTTGTGCACAAAGTTGGTTATCTAGTCAAAATGCAGGAGCAAAACAATTAAGTGCAAATATAAATTATATGAAGTATGCTATGGGAAGTGCATTTGCACCTGTAATACAGTATGTAACAGGATTAGTATACCAATTAATGAAAGCTATCCAATCTGTTGTTTATGCTTTATTTAGAGTAAATATATTTGCAAAAGCAAGTGCGAGTTCATATGCAAGTATGGCTGGAAGTGCGAAAAAAGCAAAAAATGAAACAAAGCAATTAGCAGGAGTACATGATGAAATAAATAATGTACAATCTAATGATAGCTCTGATAGTGGGAATAGCGGAGGTGTATCACCAAGTTTTGATTTATCAGGAATAGATAATCAAATGTCGGCACTATCACAAAAATTATATGATTTCTTTAAACCACTTATTGACTCATGGAATAAGTATGGACCTGCTTTAGTAGAACAAATAAAGACAACAGCAGGACAAGTAACAGGTTTAATATCAGCAGTATGGGGAAGTTTTGAGAAAATTATAACTAATGGAACAGTATATTCGATATTGGAAAACATTTTAGCAATAATAGGAAATATAGCAGAAGCGTTTGCAAATGCATGGAAATATAATCGGCAATGGCGATGCTATAGTGCAGAATTTAGCAAATGCATTTAATAATCTGTTAACAGCAATAAAAAATGTAGTGGAAAGTGAAGGTTTTCAAAATTGGTTAAAAAACTGTTCAGATAAATTCAGAGTTATATCGGAAAAGATAGTTGAAATAGATTGGCAACCCTTAATAGATGCTTTGTCTAATATAGGACAGAATATAGGAACAGTTGCACTAGATATATTAAGTGGATTAGTAGATATTTTTAAATGGTTAGTAGAAAATCCAATTGTAGCAGAAATTATATTAGGAATAGCTGTTGCAATAGGAGTATTAAGTACTGCATATGGTATTTGGGCAACAGTGACAGGAGTATTAACAGCAGTTTCAACAGCATTAAATATTGCAATATTACCACTTATAGCTATAATAGTAGGAATTATTGCTGTAATAGCTTTAATTGTAGTGGCTATAATGAACTGGGATACCATAATTAAGGCACTAAAAGATACATGGGAATGGATTAAACAAAAAGCAATAGAAATATGGAATGCAATAGCAGATTTCTTCAAAAACTTGTGGCAAAAAATATGTGATACTGTAAAGACTGTATGGAATGAAATTAAAGAGTTCTTAAGTAACTTATGGAACGGCATATTAAATATAGTAAAAACAGTATTTAATGCAGTAGCAACATTCTTTAGTAACATTTGGGATGGAATTAAAAATGTAATAACAACAGTATGGAATGCTATTACAAACACAATTTCTAGAGTAATAAATGGAATAAAAAATACTATTTCAAACGTACTTAAAGGAATAAAAAATATCTGGAATAATGTATGGAATGGGTTAAAAACTACAGTAACCAATATATTTAATGGAATATGGAACACAATAAAAAGAATTATAAACTCTATTTTAGGTGGAATCGAGGGTATGGCAAATGGCGTTGTAAAAGGAATAAATAAGGTAATATCAGTAATGAATAATTTAAGCTTCGACATTCCAGATTGGGTTCCAGGAATGGGCGGAAAAAAATTTGGATTTAACATCGGCTATATGAGCGAAGTATCATTACCAAGATTAGCAAAGGGAAATGTCGCTTATGAAAAAACACTAGCAATTTTCGGAGAATATGCAGGAGCAAGCAATAACCCAGAAATAACAGCCCCACAAAATATAATGAGAGAAACGTTTGAAGATGTTTTATCAAATTATAATAACGAAAATAGCGATAGGCCTATAAATCTTACAGTAAACGTAGGAAGTACAAAACTAGGACAAATATTATTAGACAATTTAAGAGATATGAAAAGACAGTCAGGGAAAGACATAGAAGCATTAGTAGGAGGATAAAATTATGTTATGGAAAGAACATGGAGATACAGGAAATTTACCGACACCGTCAACATATAGCGCAGACATAGAAGATACAGACAAAGACAGTTATTCTTCTATTGTTGATGGTTCTTTAATAGATAATCCCATAGCTGTAGGAATGTTAAAGCTTTCTATGTCATGGGATTTTAACACAGAAGAGGAAGCAGAACAACTTATACAAAAAACATATAAAAACCCATTTATATTGGATGTTAAAGTTCCAGTAGTAAATGGAGGTTTTTTAGAAAATGCAAAGTTTAGAGTATCAAAAAGAAAAGTCGAAATGATAAGTACAGAAAAAGAAACGAGTACTTCCAAAACAAAATGGAAGTGCTCTTTTAATTTAATGCAAAAAGAATTAACAGAAGCACAAAAAACAGCAGTAGAGGGGGCAAATAGTTAATGTATAGTACAAGTAATAACTATAAGTCTAAAGTATACAATGTAACTCATTTATTAAAAGTATACATAAATGACACGGAGATAGATTCTAAATATATATTAGACTGTAAACCCTCGAAAAAAGCTTTCTCAAGTGATGAGTTTGCATTGGGCTGTATAGAAGCACAAAGCATAGAACTAAAATTATATAAATCAGTAATACCTGCAACTATAAACAAAGTAGAAATCAAGAGTGGAATAACAGGCGAAATAATACCTGTTGGAGTATTTAATGTGGATGATATAAGCAAAGAAGACGATTACACAGTAACATTTAAATTACGCGATAATATGATTAAATTTGAATTTAATTATAATGGAAAAACACTAATAGATAGTAATAATGGAAAAGCAAAAATAATACAGGTACTACAAGACTTATGTACAAAAGCAGGAGTAGAACTTCGGTTCTACTTCTTTTTTAAACATGAATAAGGAAATAGCAGTGTACGACAATACAGTATCAGCAAGAACTTATTTAAGTTATATAGCAGAACAAGCTGGTGGAATAGCAGTAATAGGTAGAGATGGAAAACTATATATAAAAACAATCGGAGAAAGTTCAGTTACACTTCCATTAAAGTTATTTAAGACTTTTAAATGGGGAGAAAAATTTAAAATAACACGTGTAAGGTATGATGATGGAATACAACTATTTGAAAAAGGAGATACAACAGGCAATACAGTTTATATCAGCCAAGACAATATGTACATAGTTGATCAAGACCAAATCAATAATATTTATAACACATTAAAAGGACTAGAATTTTATAGTTTTGAGGGCGAAAGCATAATAGATCCAGCACTAGATACAGGAGATATCGTTGTTATAGATGGTAAAAATGTAATATACCAAGGTTCAATGCAATTTTCAGGACGTTGGATTGCAAATATTGAAAGCAAAATACAATGTAAAGCAAAAGAAGAAACAACTACTAGAACACCATCACAAAGAACTATAAACAGAAGAGTGGAGTCAAATATTAATCAGATAGATGGAAAAATAACTCAACTAACCGAAGAAACCACAGAGAACACACAAAAGATAACCAAAGTAGAGCAAGACGTAAATGGAATAACCAGTAAAGTATCATCAGTAGAGCAATCAGTAGAGAACATAACAAAAATAGAAGGTACAGCAGAAGGAAAGAACATATATATAGATGATGCATCTGCGGAACCATTAATAGATATAATGCTAGAGGGCGAGAGCCAACAGGGAGCAAGCCCTAGCCCAGATAATCTAAGCAAAATAGAGAATTTGGAGGGAAAGAACAAAGTTAAAGAAATAAATTGGAAACAGATGCCAAGTATATCAACAGGAGCAACTATAACAAATGTAAACGGATATGGAACAGATTATATTGACGTTGATAATACAAAACAATACATTTTTAGTTATCTTGGAACATCAGGTTCTAAATATATTGTATATTATGATAAAGACAAAAACTTTTTAGGATATGATACTGAAATACAAATAAATAACTTTGCAAAATGGAATGAAACAGGATATGTCCGTTTAAGAATAGATTGTCCTCAAGATTCTGTAACAGCCTTTCAGTTAGAAGAAGGCACAGTAGCAACAGGTTACGTACCATATAATTCTCTAGAAATAAAAGATGTAGGAAAGAATCTATATGCAGGAAATGAAATAACAATAAATGGCACATATTCTTCAAATACATCTGTTAATTTAGGCTCAAGATATTTAAGTGAGGGAACTTATACTATTAGTTTGACTAATAGTTTACCAAACAATAGTTATATATATTTAGGTGCGAATGGTTCAATAGCAACGGCTATAAGAAACAAAGCAACTTTTACATTAACAGAAGAACAAAATGTTCCAATGCGACTAGTTGTTAAAGCTGGAACATATAGCAACTTTACTACGAAGATAATGATAGAAAAAGGCATGGTCGTAACAGACTACGAACCCCACCAACAACAAACAGAATACTTCCCATTATCAGAAGGACAAAAGCTATACAAAAACTCTTATTTGGCAGATGACGGAACACATCATAAGAGGAAACAAGTTGTGCTGGATGGAACAGAAACAGGTTGGTATACGCTTGCAAACCAAACTGGTACAAATACCTCTTACTTCTGTATACCTATAAGTGATATGAAAAAGGCGAGCACATTAATTTGTGATAAATTTATTAATCGAGCCGTTTGGAATACTGATGAAGAAGGCATTCAAAGTATTATAGATAATTATATAAGATTAAGAATAAATACTAGCAGAGCAAGCACGGTTGCAGAGTTAAAAACTTGGCTATCAAACAACCCTATCAGAGTAGAATATGAACTAGCCAAAGAAGAAATAGTACCTTACACAGATGACCAAAAAGAAGCGTGGGAGAAATTAAGGCATTTTACATTATTTAAAGGTATTAATAATATAACAAGTACAGCAAATGCTAAAATCACATATGTTAGAGATAATGGATTAAGTGATATTTATGAAACCAAACGAAACGTTAAAGAAAATCACTACACAAAAATTGAAACAGACTCACAAATAAGTCAAACAGCAGACTCAATCAAAGAGTCAGTCAAAGCAATAAACGAACAAACACAAGAAAAGCTTGCAACATTGGAGCTAGCCAATCAAAGTTTAAAATTTGCGACTAAAAGAGTAGGCGGAAACAATCTAATCAGAAATAGTGCAATGATTAATGATAATAATTTTTGGTTAGCACACGCTAAATATCCATATCAAGAGTCAGATACACCACTTGACAATCCTACTGAAGGAGCATACTGGTATTGTACTGCCAATAGTGGAAGTTACATAGAAAATCAAATGTATGTGTATAACAGTAGTGGTTGGCAAGTATCAGAACTCTCAAGAAAATCATTGTTAAGTGCTCAAAACTACTTTGCTTATACAACTTCTAACGAATATTGGGCAAACGGCAAAAATGCTAATGAAAATACACTGAGTGGACGAGTTATTAAGCTTGATGGAAGACAAGACTATACAGTATCACATATATTCAATATCACAGAACCTATTACATTAAATCAAAATGAAAACAAAATGGCAATATCATACTTTATAAAAAACAGTATAGTACAAGGAAATGTCTGCGTAGGACTAATGTTCCTTAACGAGGCAGATTTTACAGAAGTAGAAAAACCGTATTCGTTGTATGAGCCTGGTATTATACTGACACCAGATGATTTAAAAGATTTAACTAAAATAGAACAAATAATAGAAATACCTAAGAAATCAGATTTTATTCCTGTAGTTGTAAGTAACACAGCACCTACAGATACAACCAAGAATTGGTTAGATACAACGATATACTTACCTAAAAAATATAACTCGCAAACATCACAGTGGGAAATATTAGATACAAAAATGTCATTATATAATGAGAGTTCAAGAGAAGTTTGGACTTATAGATATTTCTATGGGTTCTACTATCAAACACCAATAATATATGATACAGCAGAAATTAAGAGTTGCTATGTGGCATTAACATTTTATCCTGCATTCGCAGTTTATACAGGAAATGTAGAGCCTACACCTTACAAAGGGTTATATTGGAATAATAAAACAACAAATCTAGTTAAGAGAGCAAAATACAATGATACCACCTTTGTAGAGTGGGAAATACTCGATATTCCAAGTAGTTTATTGCCGACTGGTGCAAGTTTAGGGGTTGAGCTATTTGATTACATAGTGCCAATTAAAGGATTCGTCGAAATTGCTGATTTAAAGCTTGAATATAACACTATGTGTACTCAATGGACTCAATTTCCTGGGGAAGTTTATGGCAAGAATTATAAAATGGACGAAAAGGGCTTTTGGATTCAAGCAAATCAAAACACTATGTTTATAGATGAGGACGAAATCCTAGCAACATATAAAGGAATAAATATATTCCAAATTAATAAAGATTTAGCATATTTCTACAAAATACAAGCTACAGAGAGTATAGAAATAGGAAACTATTTCTTGAAAACTCAACAAATTAATTCAAAGAATATGCTGTTACTTTATTAGAAAGGAGAGCATATGGCAGTATCAAGTAATATATCAATAACACAAAACTCACAGAATATAGCAAACAATAAAAGTAATATAACTGTTAGAGTACAAGTAACAACGACAGGAGGCTCGTATAATGGATATTCTAAACCAGGTACTTGCACAATAGACGGAACAACATACGATTTTAGTCATAATATACCTCAAAATTCAACTACAACAATTTTTGAGAAAACATTAGATGTAACACACAATAATCAAGGAGAGAAAACCGTTTATGCTAGTTTCTCGTTTCAAACAGGTATATCAGCAGGAACAATAACTGGGTCAACATCAAAAAAATTAACGACAATTCCTAGAACTTCCGAAGTAAGTTTAAGTAAAAAGAATTTCAATATTGGCGAAACTATAACAATATATACTAACCGAAAAAGTGCTAGTTTCACGCATACAGCAGTTATCAAATTCAATGGACAAACAGTTAGAACACAAACAGGGATAGATGCTTTATATAGTTGGAATACAAATGAATTATTTGCTAAAATTCCAAATCAAAATCAGGCTAATGGTACAGTGGAACTTACAACTTATAGTGGTGGTACTAGAATAGGAACAAGTGCAGTTAATTTTACAGGCTATGTAGTAAATAGCGACCCAGTATTTAATAATTTTGATTGTGAAGATACAAACACAGTGACTAAAACTTTAACTGGGAATAATCAAAAGTACATACGAAAGTATAGTAATTTAAAGGTAACAATAACAAGTGCAAATAAGATGACTACCAAGAACAGTGCTACACCTAAATATTACAATATTGTGGTTGGCAACAAAATCGAAAAATTAGATTATTCAACATCGGACATTTCAAAATCTATAAATAATATGGATGACAATACAGTAACAGTTTTTGCCGTTGATAGCAGAGGAAATCAAAAAGACAAAACAAAAGCACTAGATATTGTTGAATATTCCGAAACTGTTTTACAAAGTGTTAAAATTGAAAGAAAAGAAGGTGTAGGGGAAACAGTCTTAATAAGTTTATCTGGCAAATATGCAAATATTAATTTTGGAGCAAAAGCCAACACAGTCAAAAGTATTCAAATGCGAAAAAAGAGCAAGACAGAGACCGAATTTGGAAGTTGGGTTGAAATAAAGCAATTGGTTACAATAAACACCGAAAACGGCACATTTAGCTGTGACTCAAAAGAAATTACAGGACAAACCTTCACTCTAGGTACAGAGTATGACATAGAGGTTCAAGTTAAAGATGAATTGAGTTCAGACACAGAACCAGTATCTCTTAATAGTGGAAAAGTGCTACTTTCAGCACTAAAGAATAAAGGAATTAGCGTTGGGGGAATTTATAATGAAAAATTAGGAGGACCATTACAACTAGACAACAAGAACGTTATAGATTGGATAAATGGTAAGCAAGATAAAATCATTCAAAAAGTCTTATGGAGTGGGATTCAATATATGACAGCAGACCACACAATAACTTTATCCGAACCAATCTCTCAACAAACAAGTGGTATTGTACTAATTTTTAGTGCTTATGATAGTGGGGCTAAACCGTATAATTTTCATTGCTTTTTTGTTCCAAAACAATTTGTATCGTTATACAACGGTAAAGGTATGTATTTCTCTTTAGTAGACTTTGACCCTGCTAACGATGCAAGAAAATATTTGTACATAAAAGACACTACTATTCAAGGTAATGCGAACAATGGAGGCGTACATCATAATCTTAATAATTCAAAGTTTGTTTTAAGGGAAGTAATTGGAGTATAACTGCCATTTATGAGTAGGAGGTGAGAAGATGCAAGATAACACAATAATGCTAATTCTAGGTTTTATTACAACTATGATTCCGATTTTTACTGTAATTGTAAAACTCAACAATACAATAACAAAATTAAACATAACAATTCAGGTTCTATCGGATCAAATGCATAAAAGCCAAGAAGATAGAAATAAGATACATAATCAGCTTAATAATCACGAAACAAGAATATCAATTTTAGAAAGTGAAAGGAGGGAAAGATAAATGGAAAAGGTAAAAAAAATATCTAAGTATGTATTAAACGCATTAACAATAATAAGTGCATTGCTTTTAGGTATCAATGCAGTTGAAGGTATAACAATACCATATTGCGCACAGATAACAGGAGTTATAGCAGTAATAAACGGAGTTATATCTACATATCTATTAGGACAAAAGGCTGTAAAAACTATAAATAGGGAGGGAAAATAATGAAAATAATAGAAAATAATTTTAAGTTTGGTGCAATGGACATAAGAAATACAACAGAACAAATTGTATGCCACCATAGTGGAGTAACTGTTTTACAAAGTGTAGAAGTAATACATAATTATCATAAAAATACAAAAGGTTGGGCAGGAATTGGGTATCATTTTTATATTAGAAAAGATGGTTCTATATATAGAGGACGTCCAGAGAATACAGTAGGTGCACATGCGGTAGGAGCAAACTACAATTCAATAGGTATTTGTTTTGAAGGAAACTTTTCAAAGGAAGAAATGGGACAACCTCAATTAAAAGCAGGGCAAGAATTAATTGCATATCTAAAAGAAAAGTATAATATATCTAAAGTAGTAGGGCATAGAGATATAGACAACTCAGAATGTCCAGGGAATAATTTCCCAATGGACGAAATAAGGAGTGGCAAAGTTGGTTCTTCAAATAATTCAAAAGAAGAAATAGTAAAATCTTTACAGAAAGCGTTAAATATAGATTATAATTGTGGCTTAGATGTAGATGGAATAATAGGACCATTAACAACAAAAGCAGTAAACAACAATATGGTAAGAAACTTTACTGTAGGAGAATTTGCAAAATGGGTTCAAGAAAGACTAATCGCAAAAGGATATAGTTTAAACGAATTTGGAGTAGACGGCAGATATGGAGACGAAAGCGAGAAAAAAGTAAAGGAGTTCCAAGCAAATTGTGACATAGATGTTGATGGAATTGTAGGAATAAATACAGTTAATAGATTAATATAGAAAAAGGCTAGACATTAAGTTGTCTAGCTATTTTTTTTGCCATTTTGGAGTAATATAATTAGTCTAATTCAAAATAAAAAAGGCTTAAAAACGATTGTGACGCGTCGATTTTTTGCTTATTTTTCATTGCTTAAATGCAAAAAGAGAAACAAACTATTTAATCTAGTTTATTTCCCTTTCGGTTAATTCGTTATTGGATATTTATAAATATTATACTACTGTTTAGTTATTTTGTTAATGTTTAGTCTTTCCATTTTTCAACAATAAAAATTACTAAAAAATAGAATAAGTCTTGACTTTTCTATTTTTTAATGATATTTTAATATAAACAAATGGCACTAAAGAAAAAACTTGATATTATGTAAAATTTATGTTATAATATTAGTACTAATACGAAAAGAATAGAATACTATAGTATAAAAAGTATATAATATGAGATAATATCAGAAGGGAGGTATAAAAATGGTTAATAATCTTTATAAGGCAAGAGTGACAGATTTAATTGCAAAAGCAAAAGAGAAAGAGAAAATAAAAACATATTCACAATTTTGCAAAACTAAAGATGCTAAAGAAAATGCTTTGACTAAAGAAGAAATCATACATTATACTTCTATGCAAGAAGGAGAAGTAAAGTAGATGAAGAAATATAGCATTGGAGATATAGTATTTGTAGCAAAATATGAATATAAAAGTGGAACAATAGGTCAAAATCACAGCTTTGTAATAATAGATGATGGACAGGCCATAGATATAAATTATTTTGGATTTTTATTGTCATCAAATTTAAAGAAAATTACATATCCATACAATGAATTAATACAACAAGATAGTGTTAATAAATTGAATGGAGATGGAATAGTCAAATGTGATGATTTGATAGAATTAACAGAGAGAGAAATAAAATTTAAGATTGGCTCGGTAAAACAGGATGATTTAGAAAGATTTATTGATACATATTCTAAATATTTAAACGAAGAAGACTAGCAATAGTCTTTTTTTAAATTACTTAAAAGTCCCTTCAACATTTAGCAATAAATCAATAATCTGTGATATTTCATACACCTCTTTACTATCCAAACCAAAAACTTCAATTCTGTGGTACATTTCTTCTCTTAACTCTTCAACGTCCAATTCTGAATAGAATAATTTTTTGATGTTAACATTAAGTACATTAGCAATAGACTCTAATACATGTAGAGTGGGGTTCATTCTTTTATTCTCTTCCAATAATATTAAATATGGCTTAGATATGCCAGCTAATTTAGCTAGTTTATATCTTGATAATCCTTTTTCTTCTCTCAAATGCTTAATTACGAATACAATCATAAAATTACTCCTAAAGTTATTATCCCAACATTGTAATATTATTATTCAAAAAAAGAAACGGGTAACTGGCAGTTACCCATTTTGTCGAAACTTGCGGTCGATTTTGTTTGACATTTTTCGACAGTGCTTATATAATTTAATCAATAAAAGAAACGCGTTTCTCCTGAGAGGAGAATTTATATGGAAAAATTAATTGTAGAAAATTTATGTGATAAATATGGGAAGAGTAGAAGCTTGATTGAATTAATGTTGAAAATTTCAGTTAATGACGGATATAATTTAAATGAATCAACAAATTTAGTAAACGAATTTTATAAAAATAAAGTATGCAATAAAGTATGCAATAGAAAAATATTTTAAAGTATTATGAGATATTTTAAGTCCGATAAATAGCCAAAATCAGTAAGTGAGATATTGAGAAATATTGTTAGATATGTACTGTTTTGTTCATCCGCACCAAAGACGTATCTGTTCGAACTAATAAAACAGATAGATACAAAAATCAATCAGAAAATAAATCTGGTTGATTTTTTTGTGTAGGTTTGTTAAACATATGTCACACTTTATATGTATTGATTTTAATATTTTTTATGTTACATTTATAAGTGTTAGCACTTTTGTTGTTATCAATAAACAAAAACATATACCTTTTGGAGTTAAAAATGAATACAATTAATGAAGAATTTAATATACCTTATTATATATTTGAAGAAATAACAGAATATTGTAGTACTTACTACTAAAGGACATTGTAAATGTATGAAGTGGGACAACATAAAATCACTATTAAATTTGGCAGTAGTAAATAAAAGATTAAGCAGACAACAAGCACATTATTTAAAAGAAAAATTTTGTAGAGAATAAAATAAGAAGTTTTGTATATTTTACTAGATAAAAAACTATTAATATGATAAAATGTAGAATAAATAAAAATAAAGGAGTTAATTATATGGAACTAAAACCAATAAAAGAAAAGAACGAAGCATTATATCCAACTATAAAAGAAGTGCCAAAGTCTAATTTTATGAAAGAAATGTTATTGGCTACAGCTATTACGCCAAATCAAATATTCGAACCTATAACTGTAACATGTATTGCAATTGCAGTACCAGCAAATGTGTTTCCAATAAAAATTTGCAAATTAATAAGAACTATTTCTATTTTTATAATGATACTTTCATCAATATTATTGTTTGTAAATAAAAAGAAAATTAATAAATGTATAAGTGAGAATGAAGTTGCTGAGAAATTAAAAAAATTAAATAAACATAGAAAAATAAAATGGTGGATTTTTGGTATAAGTATAGCTATTATAGTTATTAGTTCTCTCGCTATAGTTTACCTAGAAAATTATATATAATGTAAGGTGGAAAATGGAGTATATTTTTTATTTAACAAATTCATGTAACCTAAAATGTAAATATTGCTATGAAAAGAATAAAATTAACAAAGTAATTGATTTTAATGTCATAGAAAAATTGTTAAAAGAACGAGTAAATTCAAAGGAAAAAAATACAACAATATCTTTTTTTGGTGGAGAACCATTATTAGAAAAACAACTTATTTATGATACAGTAACCTTAGGGAATAATTTAACAAAAAAATCAAAGCATCAATTTATATATTCATTAACTACTAATGGTACATTAATAGATGATGAATTTATAAAATTTTGTAAAAAGAATAATATAGCAGTAGGTATAAGTATAGATGGAAATGCAGATGTTCATAACATTAATAGAATAAATAATGCTAATAAAGAGAGTTTCGATGAGGTTTTAAAAAACTCTAAAAAATGCTTAGAGGCTAATTTAAATTGTATGGCTTTACCAGTAATATGTACTAATAATGTTAAACATTTAGCTGATAGTATTAAATTTCTAATAAATTTAGGCTTTAAAAGTATTACTTGTAACTTTAATTATTCTGATGATTGGAATGATAATTCATTAGAAATATTAAGGCAAGAGTATAAAAAAATTTCTGATATATATTATAATGAATTTAAAAAGAAAAATTATATAAGAATATATCCTTTAGATACTAAAATGTATCTAAATATTCATAAAAAAAGATGTTCTGATAGCTGTAGTGGAAATCGTATAGCAGTAAATGCTGATGGAAAATTTTATCCTTGTATTCAATTTGTAGGGGATTCTCGTTTTGAAATAGGAGATTATAAAAAGGGGATTGATACTGAAAGAAAAAAAGATATTTTATTAAGAAGACTTACAAGTAAAGTTGTTTGTGATGAATGTTCTCTAAAAGATAGATGTATATACAAATGTGGTTGTGCAAGAATAATGACTACTAATGATATTGTGGAAGTTTCTCCTATTGTATGCGAAACAGAGCGTATATATATTGAAATGGCAGATAATCTTGCTAATAAATTATATAGAGATTTTAAAGATGAATTTATTTTATTAAATTATAGGAAATAAATGAGAGTATAGAAAAAGTTGTGTAAATAAATCCTTCCGTGATAAAATATAAAATATCAAGGAGGGATTTTTCTTAAGCCCTATTAAACTTACTTTAAAAAGTGAACCATTTTTCAATTAGAATTTTATAATTTTTTGGACTACTTTTAGTTTATCAAAAACACTTTTCTCATTTCATTACTTAAGACATTATCACATTTCTTTCATATTGATGAAGAATTATTTTTTAATTCCTTGCAAAAAAAGTAGAAATATGCTATAACATAAGTAGAGTTAAATTTAAGGAGGGGAAAACTAATGGCAAAAAAGAAAAAACGTGATATAGGAAAAATAGCTACAAGAGTAATTGCTGCCATATTAGCTTTAATGTTTGTTATTAGTATAGTAGCAACATTGATATATCAACTAGTAGGTTAGAATACAAAAGATAGAAGGGATAGTTTGGAAAATTATTTTACAATAAATATAAATAATATATTGAATAGCATTGTTGAATACTTTATTTATTTAAAAGAAAATCCGTGGAGATTAATTGTGCTAATATTAGATTTAGCAATTGTTAGCGGATTAATATATAAATTTATAAAATATTCTAAAAAAACTAGGGTGTGGCAACTGTTAAAAGGTATAGCACTAGTAATAATTATTACAATTCTAAGTGATATATTGCATTTTAAAATATTAAATTTTATATTAACACTGTTTATGCCATATGGAGTAATAGCAATAATTGTAATATTCGCTCCAGAACTTAGAAGAATGCTAGAACAATTGGGAACCAATAAATTAACAAAATATTTTGGAATAGAGAATGATATATATACAAAGACAAAAGAAAATATATATAAAATAGTAATTGCAGTCACGGAACTTGCAAAGCAAAAAACAGGAGCTTTAATAGTAATAGAAAGAGATATACAAATAAATGATATAATGGAAACAGGATTAAAATTAGATAGTGAAGTATCTCCTCAATTACTGGTTAATATATTTACACCTAATACACCATTACATGATGGGGCAGTAGTAATAAGCAATAATAAAATAGCTGCAGCTGCATGTATATTGCCACTTGCAAATGACAAAAATATTGCTAAAGAATTGGGAACAAGACATAGAGCAGCAATAGGTATTTCAAAGGAGACGGATAGTATAGCAATAGTTGTATCAGAGGAAACAGGTAAGGTTTCTTTAGCAAAAGATGGAACGTTGATTGCAGACTTAAAAGAAGAAACACTAAAAAGCATATTGATAAAAAATGTCTTAACCAAAAGATATGGAGAAGAAATTCCAAGAAAAATGCATACACTAGGCAAAAAAAGAAAAAAAGGGTCTGTTTAAATAACAGACCTTAAATAATATAAAAATAGGATTGAAGAAAATGAGAAACATTAAATTAATAATAGAATATGATGGAAAAGAATATAACGGATGGCAAAAACAAAAGAATAAACTTAATATACAAGGAGAAATAGAAAAGGCTATTGAGACAATAATAGGAGAAGAAATAGAATTAATTGCCTCTGGGAGAACAGACGCAGGAGTACATAGTTTGGGACAAACTGCAAATTTTAAAACGGAAAGTACAATTCAAATAGAAAAAATACCAATAGCAATAAATTCACAATTAAAGAAAAGCATTAGAATAAAATCAGCAGAAGAAGTGGAAGAAAATTTTCATAGTAGATATAATTGTAAAAGAAAAACATATAGATATACAATAAATAATTCGGAGCAAGGGTCTGCAATATATAGAAATTTGGAATATCATATGCCACAAAAATTGAATTTTGAAGAAATGAAAAAGGCTATAAAATATTTTGAAGGAGAACATGACTTTAAAGCTTTTAAATCTAGTGGAGGAAGCGGGAAAACAACAATAAGAACAATATATAAAGCAGAAATAAAAAGGGAGAATGAAAGAATAATAATAGAACTTACTGGAAATGGTTTTTTGTACAATATGGTTAGAATAATAACTGGAACATTGGTAGAAGTGGGAATGGAGAAAATAAAAGCAGAACAAATACCAGAAATAATGGAAAGCAGAGATAGGAAATTGGCAGGTAGAACATTGCCAGCACATGGACTTTGCTTAATTAAAGTTGAATATTAAAAAGTAACAAAGTGTTAACAGAATGCATAATATATACCAAAAAGGAAAGGTGAGAATTATGAACAATCTGTTAATATTTTTTGCGCTTCCTATAGCAACAATTTTGCTGGCCATTGTGTTACAAAAAGTTCTTAGATCTCCAATTTTAGTTGGAATTACATTTTTTGCCATATATTTAATAGTTACATTTGCAGCATTTGACGCTAATTTCCTAGTAGTTGCAATAGCACTTACAATTTTAGCATTTATAACAGCTGTAATAGTAAATACTATATGTAGAATTTTAGAAAGACTAGAGCAGTGCGAAGGCGACAATGATAACGATAATAACAATGCAAATTGTGGTTGTACAGGAAGAAGCGATTTGATAGCATACACAACTCCATTAATTCCTAATAATACTGTTATATTAGGAACCAATACAAGTAATACAGATGAATCAAATAGTTGTGGCTGTAGTGGAAATAACAGTGCTAATAATACCAATAATAATAGTTGTGGATGTTGTAGATGCAGAAGAGGATAACATAAATAAAAAAGTGGATAATAAATGGCAGATAATAATGTTACCATTTAATATTCGCTTTTATTATTGTATAGAAAAAATATACAACGAAGGCAGGTTATATTAAACTGTATATATTTGCAAAGTCAATTTTTTTACATAGAGAAATATTACAGAAATATTACAAAAATATTAAGATTACATTACGAAAGGATAATGTGTTGTTTTTGATAAGAAAATGTTGTAAAATAAAAAAAATAGTTATAGTAGTAAATACAAGGGAGGAATATGAAAAATGGCAGTAAATCCAATGCAAAAAAAAGCAACAACAGCGGCTTTGATAGCAGTGTTAGTAACACTTTTAATAACAGGAGCAGTTATAGCCTTATTAATGATGAAGGTGGGAAATTTAAATAAACAAATTGCAGAAAAGAGAGCAAATTTGGGAAAGGTTTTTGTACTTAATTCAGATGTAAAATCTGGACAAGAAATAACATCAGAGATGTTAAAGTTGCAAGAAGTTGAAATGTCGACAGTTCCAACTTCTGCAGTAGGAAGCATAATTTCAGTATTTAATAATTATAGATTAGAAGATGTAAAAGGTAACATAGTTTTTACAGATGAAAATGGAAGAATGTACATACAAGAAAATAATCAAAAAAAATATATAGTAAAAAATGAAGATGATTATAAAAAGACAAGCTATTATTATGAAGAAAACAAACAACCAGTAGAACTTAATACAGTTCCACTTGTAGCTAAAGTAGCTTTGAAAAAGAATACAGTATTAACATTTGATTTAATTGCAAGAAGCAATGACAGAGTAACAGATGATGTAAGAATACAAGAATATAATGTTGTTCAGCTTCCAACACAAATAGCAGATAAAGAATTTATAGATATAAGATTAAGATTACCAAACGGTTCAGACTATATAGTAGTATCACACAAACAAATAGAACTACCACAAATTGATGGTGTAGAAACAGAAGATACTATTTGGCTAAAACTTTCAGAAGATGAAATATTAATGATGAGTAGTGCTATAGTAGAAAGCTATATGGTTAAGGGCTCTAAATTATATGCTACAAGATATGTAGAAGCAGGAACACAAGAGGCTGCAACACCAACTTATTTACCAAATGCAGATGTTACATTATTGATGGAAAAAGATCCTAATATAATACAAGTGGCAAAAAATGAATTATTTAATAGATATATAAACACTAAAGAAACTATAAGAACAAACGGAATAGACAAACAGATAGATCAAAAAACAGCAATAAGCAATGCTACTTCAGGAACTAGTGAAGAAATAAAAAAGACACAAGAACAAAGAAAGAAATACTTACAAACATTAGGAGGTAATTAGAAACAGGGAGGCTGTAATGATTAAAATTGGATTTGTGGGAGCTTATGACAAAACAGATATTATATTATATATAGCTAAAATTATATCTTTAATAGGGAAAAAAGTTTTAGTCATTGATTCTACAATTAATCAGAAGGCTAAATATGTAGTACCTGTTATAAACCCAACTAAATCATATATAACAGAGTTTGAAGGAATGGATATTGCTGTAGGATTTAATAACTTACAGCAAATCCAAGAGTATTTGGGAACAGAAGATAAAAAAATAGATTATGATATAGTTTTAATAGATATAGATTCAACAGAAGCAATAAATATATATGGAATGAAAGAAGCAAATAAGAACTATTTTGTTACTTCTTTTGATTTATACTCTTTAAAAAGAGGAATAGAAATTTTAGATGGATTAAATGAAACCGTAAAATTAAAAAAGGTTCTATTTTCTAAATATGCATCTAGCGAAGAGGATGATTATTTGAATTTTCTATCACTAGGGCATAAAATAGTATGGGAATCAGAAAGAATATATTTTCCATTTGAATTAGGAGACCAAAGTGTAATAATAGAAAATCAAATTATATCAAAAATTAAAGTAAAAAGATTAAGTAATCAATTTAGAGAAAGTTTATTGTATATGGCGGAAGAAATTGTTGCGCCAGAAGACAAAGGAAAAGTAAAAAAAGCTTTTAAACAATTGGAAAAAGAGGTGTAGAAAATGTCTATCGTGGTATTTAGCAGTAGCGAATTAAAAGAAACGGGACAAAGCTTGGCAATATCAGCATTAGCAACATATATGGCGATAGAACATAATCAGAAAATGCTAATTGTGGCTACAGATTTTAATGATAACACGTTAGAAGACTGCTTTTGGCAACAAAAAAAGGAAGAATTTGTAATAGATAGAACATTAGCATTAGATAGAGTTACAACAATGGATTCTGGTGTAGAGGGATTAATAAAAATAGTTTCAAGTAGTAAAACTTCGCCAGAAATAGTTAGGAATTATTCAAAAGTTGTCTTAAGAGACAGACTTGACATATTAGTATCACCAGATACAAAAAGTAGAGATGAATATAACAAAATTGCAACATCTTATGCAAGCATTATACAAACAGCAAATAGATTTTACGATTATGTTTTTGTGGACTTAGACAACAAAATGAACCTAAGCGAGTATGAACAAATAATGCAATTAGCAGATGTAATTGTACTAACATTAACACAAAATCTAAGATGTATTAACAATTTTGTTGAACTAAAAAATAAGAATCATTTTTATAATAATAAAAAAATTATACCAACAATAACCAGATATGATAGATACTCAAAATATAATAGGAAAAACGTATCTAGATATTTAAAAGAAAAAAAGCTAATGCCTACAATTTCGTATAATACACTATTTTCAGAAGCCTGTAGTGAAGGAAAAATAGTAGACTACTTTTTAAAAATGAGAAATGTAAAAGCAGATGAAACAGACAGAAATAAAATATTTATATATGAGATTGCAGAATTAAGCGAATATGTATTGGAAAAAATCAAAGATGTGCAGAACAAAAGAGTATAGCCTAAGGAAGGAGAAACAAAAATGAACTATATTTTAATAGTAGTTGTTTTACTAGCGGCAGGAATCGGAGTATATTATTATATTAAAAACAAGCAAAACCAAGAAGTTGAAGAAAAAATAGAAATGGATGATAAAACATATACTTTGGAAAGAATGACAGCATTTGTAAAACAAAGATTAAATGAAATAACAAAGGTAAATTTATATGATATTGGACTTTCTGAAGAAGAATTGAAAAGAAGAAAGAACAAAAAATACGAATTAAAAAAAGCTTTAAAAGGATGTACATATGGAGATGTCAACGATAAAAAATATATAAAAGAATTAATTTATGATTTACTATATAGAGAATATGGCGTTGATGAAACTAATGTATCTAAAGCAATACCTTTTGATATTCCATCTCTTTTGACAGCGCAAGACAAATTTGACATATTAATATATATGTATAAAAATGACTTCGGATATGAAGCTTTAACAGAGCTAATAAAAAAATACAACCTAGCAGAATTAAAATATGTAGCAGGAGAAACTAAACCATGCTATGTTATAACATCACAAGAAATAAGTGATATATTTGAAAAAGAAAATTTTGTACTAACCTTGTCTGATAAAATAAATGTAATAGTTCAAAGAATCTATCAACACTATAAAGGTTATAGTAGCATAGATGAAGTTAGAGACATGAACATAGATGGTGTATCTGGTGGCGTATCAGGACTTCCAGAATCATTTTTAAGTCAGGTTGCTCAAACAGATGGAGACTACTTAAACCAAGTAGTAGAACATAAAGTTCCAAGAGCTTGTGACAGCATATGGATTTTCTTCCAAGGTAAATCTATAAGATTAGAGTTTTTATCATTTGGAACAGAAGCAGAATTAAAAAGAGTTTGCCAAAACATATATAAATATAATAATCCAGGTCAATTATCAGACACAAATGGATTTAAAATAAACGAAATGAAGGATGGTTCTCGTGTTGTTGTTGTAAGACCAAGCTTTTCAGAGACATGGGCTTTCTTTGTAAGGAAGTTTGACGTTAAAAGAGCTACACTAGAACAATTAATAAGAATTCCTGGAAAAGAGCAAGCCATAGATTTATTAAAATACCTAGTAAAAGGTGCAAGAGTTATATCACTTACTGGAGAGCAAGGTTGCCGGAAAAACAACAATGCTTATGGCTATGATAGAAAATATATATGACACAATGAACATACGTGTTCAGGAAACTGCATTTGAGTTACACTTAAGAAAAATATACCCAACAAGAAATATTCTATCATTTAGAGAAACAGATACAATTTCTGGACAAATGGGATTAGACGTTCAAAAGAAAACAGATGGTGGAGTAAACATTATCCGGAGAGGTTGCAACAGACCCCGTAGCTGCATGGATGATACAAGCTGCACAAGTTGCTTCTAAATTTACATTATTTACTCACCATGCTAAAACATTTCCACTTTTGGTACAAGCATTAAGAAACTCACTTTTAAAATTAGGAATGTTTAATGACGAAAAAATAGCAGAAGAGCAAGTTATAGGAGTTTTAAACTTTGACATACACCTAGTAAAAGACTTTAGAGGAAGAAGATATATAGAAAGAGTTACTGAATGTATACCAATAGAAGATAAAAATGAATATACATTTGAACATAGACAAGAAAAAACATTAGAGGGGAAATTAGATAAATTTATGGATAATGCAACAAGGTTCTTCTCTAAGACAACAAATAAAGAATTATATAAATATGTTAACATATTAGAATATCATGATGGTACATATGTACTTACAAACCCTATATCAGATACAAATATTAGAGAAATGAGAAACAATATGGATACATCTGACATAGCAGATTTTGACAAATTTGTAGAAGAAAATTGGGGAATAAAATCAAAACCTTATTATGATGAAGAAGAAATAGTTGAAACTAAAAAAAGAGGAAGAAAACCTAAAGAAAATTAATATTTAAACAGAGAATTGAGGTGAACATCAGAATGGAACAAAGTAATATACTTTTATACTTTTTGGCAGGTGTAGCTGGTTTATTTGCATTATTAGTAATTGTATATCTTGTTATAAGAAAGAAATTGCAATCTTCGGAGATGCGAGAAATACAGAAACTGAGGGAAGGAACACAAGCAAAAAAGCATACATCTGAAATACTATACCAAAAATTATATGTAAGATATATTAGAATACCATTTTTAAAAAGATATTTACTAAAAATAAGAAGAAGACTAGAAATAATAAACATAGATGATGAATATTTAACAAGAAAACAAACTGCTCAAATATTAACAAGAACATTACTTTTAGTAATACCAATAACTATAGCAATTATATGGTTGACACATAAAAACTATTTGCTATTATCAATATTATTAATTTTTGAAGTTTTTATGGTGGATACAATTATAGATGGAATGGTAGATGGAATAGACAATAAATTATTAAAACAACAAATAAATTTCTTCTCTGAAATAAGACATGCATATCATGAATTTAATATGGTAGAAGAAGCAATATACCAAGTTTCGCAAGATGATGAACAACCAGAAATGTCAAGACAAGCAGAAAAAATATATGAAGTATTAATATCAGATGATCCAGAATCTGAATTAGAAAAATATTATGATGTTGCGCCAAATAGTTATTTAAAGGAATTTGCTGGTGTGTCATATCTAACAAAAGAATTTGGAGATAGAAAAGTTGACAAAGCATCTTTATATTTGAAAAATTTAAATAATATTACACAAGAAATGCAGTTGGAAATATTAAAAAGAGATAAATTAAACTATGTATTTCAAAGTTTATCTGTAATATCTATATTACCTATGATGTTTCTAGAAGCAATAAAGAATTGGTCTGTAAGTCAATTTAGTTTTACAGAAAGTTTCTATATGGGCAGAAAAGGAATGCTAGTACAAATATTGGTACTTCTAGTAACATTTATATGTTATACATTAACAAGAAAACTAAAAGACAATGGTTCTACAAACATGAATACAAAAAACACAGAAAATCCATGGCAAGAAAAAGTATATAGAAACCCTATTTGCAAAAGAGTTGTAGACCTGTTTATACCAAAAGAAGGAACAAAAGAATATAGGGTGTTAAAAGAAAACTTAAAAGATGCAGCTTCAAAAGAAAAAATGGAATGGGTATATGTTAATAGATTAACATTGTGTATAATTACATTTTTTGTGTCAGTATTTTTATTTGCACAATTACACAAAGTAGAAATTAATTATATATATACAGACCCTACAACAGAATTTGATTTAGTAGGTTCTATGAATGATAAGCAAAAAAGAAAGGCTATGGAAATAACAGAATCTGATAATCAATATTTGGACTTTTATAGAGGAAATACAGAAGTACAGCAAAAAGATATAGAAAAAATAATGAAAAATGGTAGAATAAACAAAGATTATGTAGAAGCAACAAACGAAGAAGTTGCAACAGCAGCAAAAAGGGTTTTAGATAAGCTACATACTGTAAATAAAGAAAATTTACAATGGTTTGAAGTCCTATTTGCAATGGTATTTGCAATGGCTGCATATATGGCACCAGTTTGGTTACTTAAATTCCAAGCTAAGATGAGACAAATAGAAATGGAAGATGAGGTAATGCAGTTTCAAACAATAATATTAATGCTTATGAGGATTGAAAGGGTTAATGTAGAGATAATACTAGAATGGCTAGAAAGATATGCAAATATTTTTAGAGAGCCAATTAGTAAATGTGTTAATAACTTTGAAAGTGGTGCATGGGAGGCTCTAGAACAATTAAAAGAAGATGTAAACTACCCAGACATGATAAGATTAATAGAAAGTATGCAAGCCGCAGTTGAAAAAATACCAATTGCAGATGCATTTGATGAATTAGACACAGAAAGAGATTACTATCAGGCAAGAAGAAAAGAATCTAACGAAAGATTAATATCTAAAAAGGGACTAATAGGAAAAGTAATAGGATTTACGCCTATGATAGGACTATTTGTATGCTATTTAGTTGTTCCATTGGTTGTAATAGGTCTATCAGCTATGAAAGATTCATTTAATGCAATGTCGGCAATGAAATAATAGAAAGGGGCTGAATTTGTAAATGGAAAATGCTTCAAGAGCACTTGTTATAGCAGGAGGAGTATTATTATCATTAATAATTATAGGTGTAGTAATGTTTGCATATAGAGGAATAACAAGCCTTCAAAAAGAAAAAGATATAAGTTTATCAAATGAACAGGTAAGCAAAATTAATGAACAAATAGAAAAATATACTAAAAAAAGTGTTATATATGGTTCAGAAGTATTGTCTATTTGCAATGCGATAGAAGATTACAGCAGAAAATATCCTAGAAGTGAAGGATACCCAAAGATAACGGCTATAATAAAAATAAAAGCTGATGGAAAAGACAATGATATAAAGGAGTGCTTCAAAGACGAATATGATGGCATTCAGAGTTTAAAGAACGATTATAATGAAGCAATTAGAATAAGAGATGTTAATGGAAAAACTACTATATCAAATGGAAAAACCATAGAAGAGTTATATAATTTTTTGGAAACTGGCGGCGAGAATGGCGATAAATTAAATAGTTATTTTGAACTGTATGGATTAAATGATTCACCTACTACAACATTGATATTACTTAAAAGATATGAACTTTACAAGGGATATATAAATACATTTAGAGAAAAAAGGTTTAAGGCAAGTGTAGAGTATAGTAATACTACAGGTATTATAAAAAAAATTGAAATACAGCCTAAATAAGAAAGGAGCTAAAACATGGAAAATGCAGCAAGAGCATTAACTATGGCAGCAGGAGTATTAATAGGAATAATGATAATTTCAATTGCTGTGTATTTATTTACATCATTAGGAAATACCAGCTCCGAGATATATAGTAAAGTTGAACAAACAAAGATAGATAAATTTAATAGTCAATTTTTAAAATACTATAGACTAGATACATGTACAGCACATGATATAGTATCTATAGCCAACTTGGCAAAAAATAGTAATAAATATTATGAATTAGAAGAAGGCAGTGAATATAACTATTATGTAAATGTAATCGTTAAGGATTATATAGATAGTAAAGGAAGCAAAAATAAAGAAGAAAAACATTTTGAAAAATTAGATGATGTTAAATACACAGAGTTTATAGAAAATAATTCAACAAATGAAGAAAAAAGCGAAATAAAATATTTTACATGTACAAAAATATTACAAAGCAATATAACAGGCAGAGTATACCAAATAACATTTAAAGCAAATTAAAACAAAAATATTGCACAAAAAAAAGCAAAATGTTATAATATGGATAACAATGTAAAATAATCTATAAAAAAAGTAGAGGCGGGTTTAATCGCCCACAAAAAATAAGGAAGAATTTATGAAAAAAAACTTTTTTATAATATTAACAATATTACTTATAATAGCTATAATAGTGGGTTATACCGTACACAATTATAGAAAACAGCAAATTCAAATAGCACAATACAACAAGCAATATGAAAGCTGGTATGGCAAGAAAATATTAGGCACAGATTTTATAAGTATAATAAACAAAACAATAGATAACAACGAAAAGAATGATGTACAAAAAGATGAAAATAATGTGTATCTAGAAGATAATGAAAAATCAGTAAAAATATATATAAAATTTTTAGAAAGTGACCAAACATTTGACATGGAAGCTATTGCAAACAACGGAATAGAAAATTTTATACAAAATTATGCAACATTTAGCTTTAAATGTACAAAAATTGATTACCATAAAAATGGAAATGTAAAAAGCTTATTTTTCGAAGAAGTATAATATATGTTATTAATGTTAGACAAGCATTGGTAAAACAATGCAGTCTATTGAAATAAACAAATGAGCAAAAGGAGGAGTGTGATAAAGTTTGGAAAATGCATCAAAAGCATTAATTATAGCTGGAGCCATATTATTAGCAATACTAATTATTGGTTTAGGAGTATATATATACAGGCAAGCAGCAGGAGTTATAGATACTGGAACCATGGATCAGCTTGTAGTAAGCCAATTTAATGCACAATTTGAACCATATTTGGGTAACAATGTATCTGGAAGTAATGTAAAACAACTTATAAAAATTATTATTGCAAGTAACCGTGCAAAGGAGGACTTGAAAGTAACTTATGAAGTGGTTGACCCAGATAACGACAACTCAACAATAAAAAGTGGAAATACTTATAAAGTTGAGTATTCAGAAAATCAAGCAGGATACATTGAAAAAATTACTATAACAAAAAATGGTGATGACAGCGGATCTGGTGGAACTAGTGGACGTGAAACTGGTGGAAAAGTGTAAGATACATAGTCCTAAAAAACAATGTGAAGTAAGGGCGAAAATAAAGTCCACCAAAAGGGATATAGCCCAGAGAGAAGATAGTGTAAAGTAATCCGCGAAAAATGTAGGGGCGACTTTAATCGCTCGTGCGTCGACGAAATTACTAAAAAAGAAAATTTAAGGAGGAAAAATTATGGAAAATGCATCAAAAGCATTAATTATAGCAGGAGCAATATTATTAGCAATATTAATTATAGGATTAGGAATATTTATTTATAGACAAGCAGCAAATACAGTAAGTGACACAGGAATGGACCAATTAGCAATACAACAATTTAATGCACAATTTACGCAATATGATTCAAAAACAGTAAGTGGAGGATCAGCAAGAGCGTTATATGATACAGTAGTAAACAATAACAATACTGATACAGAAAAAAGATTTGTATCTTTAAACTTAGTAGCAAAAACAGCAGATGGAACAAAAAATATTGTTCTTGCTGATACAGATGCATCAAAAGTAGATGGAAGTAAAAGTGATATTAAAGCATCTGCAAAATACAAAGTAAAGATAGAACCAGATACAAAAACGGGTTTAACAAATAAAATAACAATTACAGAAGAATAATAAGAAAAATGATAGTGTAAAGTAATCTATGAAAAATGTAGGGGCGATTTTAATCGCCCGGACATCAAAAAAATTACTAAAAAAGAAAAAATAAGGAGGGGAAAATATGGAAAATGCATCAAAAGCATTAATTATAGCAGGAGCAATATTATTAGCAATATTAATTATAGGATTAGGAATATTTATTTATAGACAAGCAGCAAATACAGTAAGTGACACAGGAATGGATCAATTAGCAATACAACAATTTAATGGACAATTTGAAAACTATTTAGATAAAAATATGAGTGGAACAACAGCAAAAGCATTAATAGATACAATAAACGCAAATAATGCTGGAAAAACAGAAGGTAGTGACGGATATGTTGCTTGTGATAAAACAAAGGCTGATATAGAAGCTGGAAAAAAATATAAAGCTACAGTAGCTGCCGAGAATGGAAAAACAAGTGCAGGAATGATTAAGAAAATAACTATTTCAGATGCTACAGATTAATAAAAGGAAAATTTAAGATGGAAAATGCAAGTCAAGCTTTAATAATAGCTTTTTCAATAATAATATTTGTTATAGCATTAACAATATCTATATCAATGTTTTCAATGGCTAGAGCCACATCTGACTTTGTAATATTTAAATCGGATAAAACCAATTATTATGAATATAACAGAGTAGACGAAACATCTAAAAGAAATGCTAGGGTTGTAAGTATGGAAGCTATAGTTCCAACCTTGTATAGATATTATAAAGAAAATTATAGAGTAGAGTTTTATGATAATGAGGGAAAGCAACTTGAAATATATGAAAGTGCTGGAAATCCTATATATTATTTTGATGTTGATGACGAAATAGAAAGAGGCGAGCCTTGGATAGGAAGCCAAGAGAGTTTTAAAAATAATGTAGATAAAATTGTAAAAGAAAAATTAATACCAAGCTATGGAAATGACAGGTTTGAAGAAAAATATTCTACCGAGATTTTTACAAAAAATGATGATACTGGAAAAGTTACAGAAGAAGACAAAAAAGAAAAAATAGTAATAAAATACATAAAATTAAAATAAAAGAACTCACAAGGAGGAAATAAAATGGGAGATAGTATAATAACAATAATAGCAATTTTCCTTGCAGCAATATTAATGTTTATATTTCCACTTATGGCATTATCAGAAAGATCTGATGATATATCTCAGCTTAGTGTTCAAACAGCAACAGCAGAATTTGTAGATGACATAAGAGCAACAGGAAAATTAACATTAGAAAAATATGAAAAATATTTAAGTACATTAACTGCTACAGGAAATTCATTTGATGTTGAAATGCAAATACAAAAATTAGATGAAAACCCAGGGGTTAAAGTTACGCAAGGACAAAAAGACAAAATAGGAGAAAATATATATTATAGTGTTTATACTAGTCAAATTATGGAAGATTTACAAGCTAACAAAGTAATGAAATTAAAAGAAGGAGACATTGTTTCTGTTACAGTAAAAAATACTAATAAAACTATTTCTCAACTATTAAGAAACTTCTTCTATAGAGTTTCTGGAAATGATACATATCAAATTTCTGCACAACATGGTGGAATTGTTATGGTAAATGCAAATTAATTATATGTAAAATAATAAGGAGTATCCAAAATAATAATTTTAAAACCAAAAAATGACAAAAAATCTGGAAAAAATTATTATACTGGATACTCTTTAATTCAAAAATTCATTATTCATTATTAGAGGTTAAACAAAATGTCTAATAATGAATGGTGAAATAACCAAAGAATACATAAACGAAAGGAATAAAAAATGAAGTTACAATATATAGCCGTTATATTTATAATAATTATAGTACCAATTTCTCTTGTACTGTCTGAGTATTTAAATGTACAAATAAGAACAATTAACAACCAAACATTTTATGCAAAACAGTTAAATGATGCAACATATGACACAATAAAGGCTTTTCAATTTAATACTGTACATAATAGGTATTCATCTGTTGCAAATTCAAAACTAAGAGATATAAAAGCGGCAACAAATACATTTTTTAATACGCTTGGAACAACACTTACAAGAAGTAGAGAAGATTTGCAAGAATATGTACCAGCATTAGCATTTACTTTATATGATGGCTATTATATATATAGTAGAAATAGAAAGACAGCAGAAGAAGAATATTCATACGAATTAAAACCATATATATATTATTCTTGTGAATATAAGAGTGGAAGTAAAAGAGCAATTATAAATTATACACTAGATAATTACATAACAGTATATTATTATGATGGAAGTGAATATAGTACAAAGTCAGGATATTTAATAGATAGAGGTAAGGTAAAAGTGTCGGAAGCAGAAGGCACAGAAGAAAAGAAAATAGCCACAAAAAATGTGGAATATGACGGCATAAAAATACAAAACGAATTGTTAAGTGAACATTTGATATTTGAAAATGGAAAAGAAGGTAATTACACGTATATTGTGTATGGAAATAAAAAAGTGTATTATGATCCAAAACCTGATGAAATAGCTCCTAATATTAAATATAAATATTTTTGGTATGATAATAATAACAAGAAATATATTAATGATAGCAAAACAAAAGAGTATGCAGAGAATAGATGGGAAAATGGAATGTTGTACAGTACAAGTGCAAAAGAATATTACATAAATGCATATAAATTTACAGTTTGGGTAGAAGAAAATTTAGGCTGGATAACAGGAGATACAGTTCAAAACAATAATGAATTAAAAGAGCAACTAGGAAGTACAAAAATTTTTAAAGATATAGAGAACCCAGAACAAAAAGACTCAAACTTTAATGAACACAGAATGGCTGTTATAAAAAATTCAATACAAAGTAATTTAATAACAGCAATATCTACATACAACACACATGCAAATACATATGAATATATGTTACCACAAATTTCTGAAATAGATTGGTATACAATAACAAGCAAAGTATGTGTAATGTCATTCTTACAGGGTATTCCAATAGGTACAAAGTATTTTAACAATTATAGTGTAGTGTCAAACAGTAAAAACCAAGAGTTTATAGATAAAGATTCCATATATATTGTAGACAAAAATCATAATTCTTACCATAAAATTGGATGTGAAAAAATCTTAACAGAAACAGAAGAAAATTATTATATGGGTTACCTAAATTTGAATTTTGTAAGGCAATCAATAGAAGTATCTGACTCAGATAGTAGTAGAAAAACAAACTGGTTTTATCCAAGACAAGAATTGGGATGTTATGAGTGTACAGTGTCAACAAAGTTATATTATACTGCAAATGATATAATTTCTGGAAATAATATTATAATAAATGGAAAAACATATAATAAAGATAATGACAATTATTCTGAATTAAGAAAAAAATATATAACAGCACTTGCAAGAGAAAAGTACGATTTATATAAGTCTAATAATTTTGGCATATAAATAAAAATGTTTTAAAAATAAAAAAAGTGGTTATTCTAAATAAGAGGGATAATCATGAAAAAAATAACTTTAATAATTTTTTTATTAATTATATATTTATATATTTGTAATATAACTTTATTGCCTAATAATATAATTATTTTGCAGGGAGAAAATTTAAAAATTAATACAGCTTTTGGAATAAGCATAAATAAAACGAATAATTATAATATAATACAAGCATCAAGTGGTAATACAAATGTTGTACAAACTGGGAAAATAAACTATAAATTAAGTTTATTTGATATATTTAATGTAAAAGATATAACAGTAAATGTAATACCAAAAACTAAAGTAGTGCCAATAGGCAAAGCAATAGGCATGAAGTTATATACACAAGGTGTGTTAGTTGTAGGAATGTCAGAAATAGAGGGAAAAAAGCCATATGAAAAATCCGGAATAAAAGAAGGAGACATGATAATAGAAATAAACGAAAGAGAAATATCTAATACGCAAGATTTAATAAATAATGTTAATAAAAGCAAGGGAGAAAATATAAATATAAAGTATGTTAGAAATAAAGATACTATTTCAACTAGCATAAAACCTGTAAAGACGCAAAAAAACGAATATAAAATAGGACTTTGGGTAAGGGATGCTGCTGCAGGAGTTGGAACAATGACATTTTATGAGCCAACAACTAAAACTTTTGGAGCGTTAGGACATGGAATTACAGATGTGGATACACAAGGTTTAATAAATATTGCAAATGGTGAATTGGTAACAACTGATATAATATCAATAAGCAAAGGCGAAAAAGGTAAACCAGGAGAAATAAGAGGAACAATAGAGTCAGGCATAAGTGTAGGAAAAATATATAAGAATACAGGGTTTGGTGTATATGGTATAATAGAAAATAAAAATAAATTACAAATAGATGAAAACGATGCAATAAATGTGGCAATTAGAAATGAAATAAAGACTGGTAAAGCAGAAATATTGTGTGAATTAGAAAATGGTAAAACAGAAAAATACGAAATAGAAATACAAAGAGTTTATACCGCCAATAATGAAGATAATAAAAGTATGCTAATAAAAATAACGGATAAAAGACTAATAGAAAAAACAGGAGGGATAATACAGCGGAATGAGTGGAGCTCCAATAATACAAAATAATAAATTTGTAGGAGCAGTAACGCATGTATTAGTAAATGACCCAACTGTGGGATATGGAGTATTTGCGGATATAATGATTAAAGAAGTTGCAAAAACAAAGAATTAGAGGAGTTGAAACATGGAAAAAGACAAAGGTAATATTTTAATAAAAACAATAATAGTCTTTATAATATTATTAATAATATTATCATTAGGCTTTTTAGCACATTTATATTTGCAAGAAATTGAATTATCAGAAGAAGAACCTAAAAACATTATTGCAACATTTGAAGAATTAGAAAAAAATGTTAATACCAAAAAGGATAATAATCAAACAGTAGAAGTGGTAATGCCAATAATAAATAAACAACAAAAAGAAGAGAAGACAAATATAGCAAGTAATTACTATTATTCGCAACTAGATGAATATGGAAAAATTATTTATGCTGGATTGTATTCAAACAAAGAAAATTTGAAAAGTGGGAACTACAAAATAGATTTTGGAACAAAATTTAATGACCTTTTGAACGAGGCAAATGGTGAAAATAAGTTAAGTATAGCTTTTCAATCAGCTTGGGATGCATTTTCTTATGACAATGTAGATGTATTTTATATTGATGTAAGTAAGGTGCTTTTGATAACAGAGTCTAAAACAAGTTGGGGTAAAACTACTTACAATGTAAAAATAGGAACAGGCGATACTGATTATTTAATAAAAAGTCTAAGAAATAAAGAACAAGTGGACAATGCCGAAAAATATATAGAAGATATAAGCAACAAAATAGTTTCTGCATTGAGTTCGTACAGTGATTATAAAAAAGTAAAATATTTGCATAATTGGATAATAGACAATATGGAATATGATACTTCTTCTGAAAAAGAAGATACTCGTAATATATATGGAGCATTGAAAAATAGAGTAATAGTATGTGAGGGGTATGCAAAATTATTTAAATATATATTAGATAAAATGCAGATACCTTGTGTAATAGTTTCTGGAGAAGCAACAAATAGTGTGGGAAAAACGGAATTGCATGCTTGGAATTATGTTTTTATAGATAATAAATGGTATGCGGTAGATGTAACATGGGATGACCCACTAATAGAAGGCGGAGGAAAACTTACAGATGAAAATAGATATAGATACTTTTTAAAAGGAGCAAGTGAATTTTTGAAAGACCATACTGAAAACGGGAAATTTGTAGAAAATAGCATAGAATTTAAATTCCCGACTTTGGCGCAATAATATAAACAGAAGGGGTTATGAACCAACAAGGAAAGTTTTTAAATTAGAAAATTATAAAAAGTTAAACCAGAGACTTAGTTCTCTGGTTTAAAGTTTAACTATTATTGCATAACATTGGGCCTATTTTGGTAACTGTTCCTGCTCCAAGAGTTAGAACAATATCATTAGGTTTGGCATTTTCTTTTACATAAGAAACAATTTGGTTAAAATCACTTATGTAGATAGCTTTTTGACTTAATTCATTAATTTTATTTACCAAATCTTTGGAAGAGATATTATATGTGTTGATTTCTCTTGCAGCATATATATCTGTAATGATAATATTGTCAAAATTTAACAACACCTTTGCAAATTCATCCAGATGACTTAATGTTCTACTATATGTGTGTGGTTGAAAAATTACCCATGATTCTCTAAAATGTTTTTGCTTAAGAGCATTTGCAGTAGCTAATATTTCAGTAGGATGGTGACCATAATCATCAAATACACAAACATCGTTGAATTTTCCAATGTATTCAAATCTTCTGCTCGCGCCAGTATAATTTAGAAGACCGTTTTTTATATCTTCTTTGCTAATACCATATTCATGACAAACACCAATACATGCAAGAGCATTTAAAACATTATGAACTCCAGGTACAGATAAACTAATAGTTTTATAAAAATTATCATTATAATATACATCAAATGTAGGAAAACCATTAGAATTGAAAGTAATATTTCTAGCTACAAAGTTGGCATTTTGGGTATCTATTCCATAAGAAATTATTTTAGCATTTGTATTTTTTACAAGTTTTCTACAGTTGATATCATCATAATTAACTACCAATAATCCATTATCTGGAAGTAATTTAACATATTTTTCAAATGATTTTACAATATTGTCTAAAGAACCAAAATAATCTAAATGGTCATCATCAATATTTAAAACAACCTCTGTTTTAGGAAAAAGCTTTAAGTAACTTTCTACATATTCACAAGCTTCTATTATAAAATATTCACTATTTCCTACTCTATAATTTGAATTCAACTGTTTCAAAACAGCACCAACTTGAATAGAAGGATCTTTAAAAGCTTGCAAAAAGCATACAGAAATCATAGATGTAGTTGTTGTTTTTCCGTGAGTACCAGATATACATATTGAGTTTTTAAAAGCTTTTGTAAGTTTTCCAAGAAATGTACCTCTTTCAATTGTTTCTATACCTAGTTCTCTTGCTTTGCATAATTCAATATCATCATTTTTTATTGCTGCACTATATACAACTAAGTCAGCTTTTGCAACATTATCCAAGTCATGACCTATTTTTACAGGTATGCCAGTTCTTATTAATGCATCAGTTATATTTGAACTATTTGTATCTGAGCCAGTTACAGTAAATCCCCAGTTTTTTAGAATTTCTGCAATACCACTCATACTAATTCCGCCGATTCCAATCATATGTATATGTTTATAATTGCTTAGCTCTTCTATATTTGCCACAAAAAATCCCCCTTTATGAACTGATTTAATGATTACTAATTATATACTGTTATGCTAAAAAAAACAATACAAAATTAACATATTCAAAATAATATATTCGATAATAATAGATATGGTTAAAAATAAAAAAATAATTGCAAAAAAAGAAGGAAAAACAATTTTTATATCGAATAATATAATTGGTATATAAAAATACCAAATTTTTAAAACTTTGGAAGGCGGTGCACAAAATGCAAATCACAGACGTACGTTTAAGAAAAGTAAATGTAAATTCAGAAAACAGAATGAAAGCTGTTGCTTCTGTAACATTTGATAACGAATTTGTTATTCATGACATAAAAGTTATCGAAAGCCAAAACGGATTATTTATTGCTATGCCAAGCAGAAAAACTCCTAACGGAGAATTCAAGGATATAGCTCATCCAATTAATGCTGAGACAAGAGAGAAAATTCAAAAAGCTATATTAGAAGCTTATGAAGCTCCAGAAGCTGAAGAATCAGCAGAATAATTAATATATTTAATTAGGTATAAAAAATTACTTAATAAAGACTGTCGGAGATAATTCGACAGTTTTTATATTATATGGGGTTAAGCGTATATTGATAAAATATAAAGTTTGTGATAAATTATAAAGCAAATTATAAAGATAGAGGAGAATATATAAAATATGTCTAACGTTAAATGGACAGAGGAACAATTGCAAGCAATAAACGAAAAGGGAAATAACATATTAGTTGCAGCAGCTGCTGGTAGTGGAAAAACTGCAGTACTGGTTGAGAGAATTATAAATAAAGTAATAAACGAAAATATAGATATAGATAAGATTTTAGTTGTTACCTTTACAAGTGCAGCAGCAAGTGAAATAAGAGAAAGAATTTTAGATGCAATCTACAAAAAGCTAGAAGAAAATCCGGAAAATACTAATTTGCAAAGGCAAATTAATTTAATAAATAAAGCTAATATTTCAACTATTCATTCGTTTTGTTTAGATATTATTAGAAATAATTTTTATGAGCTAAATATTTCTAATAATTTTAGAGTTGCAGATGCAACCGAAATAGAGCTTATGAAATATGAAGTATTAGAAGATTTATTTGAAGAAAAATATTTGAATAACGATGAAAACTTTGAAAACCTAATTAATACATATACAGGTTATAGAGAAGATGAGGGACTGCAAAACCTAATATTAAATATATATAGGTTTATTCAAAGTAGTCCTTTTCCTGAAAAATGGCTTGAGGAAAATGTGAATTTGTTTAATCATGATAATGGCGATTTTTCACAAACAGTATGGGGGAAAATTATTTTGCAGGACATAGAAGAAGAATTGGCAGAAGCTATAATGCAACTAAAAAATATATCTGCCAAAATGGAAATGTATGATGAATTAGTTAAATTTACAAAAGCAATAAAAGAAGACATTTATAATCTTGAATATATAAAAAGTGGAATAAATAATTGGGATGAAGTGTTAATAAAAATAAGCAATTTACAATGGCAAAAATGGCCGGTAGATAAGAAAATAACACTAGAATTGAAAGAACAAGCAAAAGAAATTAGAGATAAAGCAAAAGACATAATTAACAAGAGCATAAAGAAAAAAATTTCGTATGATTCAATGCAAGCTAATGAAGATATTAATTATATCTATACAATATTAATGCAACTAAAAGAACTAATATTAGAATTTATGAAAAGATTTTCAGATAAAAAAAGAGAAAAAAACATTATTGACTTTAATGATATAGAGCATTTTGCATTAAAAATATTATTAGATGAAGAAAAAAGGGAAACAGAAGTAGCTAAAAGATATAAAGAAAAATTTGAGGAAATAGCAATAGATGAATACCAAGATAGTAACTTGGTTCAAGAGCAAATTTTAACTAGCATTTCAAAAGGCAATAATGTTTTTATGGTTGGAGATGTAAAACAAAGTATTTATAAATTTAGACAAGCACGACCAGAATTATTTTTAGACAAATATAAAAAATACAATTTAAAGAATGAAAATGAAAGGAATAGTTCAGGACTAAAAATTCAATTATTCAAGAACTTTAGAAGTAGAAAGAACATTTTAGATATGACTAATATTGTATTTAAAAACATTATGAGTGAAAAAGTTGGAGAAATAGAGTATAACGAACAAGAGTATTTAAACTACAGTGCAGGGTATAAGGAACCAGAAGAAAGTATGAATTATGCAGGAAAAACAGAAATACATATAATAGATTTAAAGGAGAAAGAAGAAAATGTATTTACTAATAACGAAGAGCCAGAAGAAAATGGAGAAATGGAAAAAATAGAAAATACGGAATTAGAAGCAAAATTTGTAGCTAATAAAATTAATGAATTGTTAAATAGTAATTATATGGTATTTGATAAAGAACAGGGATATAGAAAAATAACATATAAAGACATTGTTATATTATTAAGGGCTACTGCCAATATGGCACCAATATATGAAAAAGAATTAGAGCAATTAAGTTTGCCTGTATTTAGTGATTCATCATCTCAATATCTAGAGTCAATGGAAATACAAATTATAATATCTATTCTAAAAATAATAAATAATCCAATGCAAGATATACCATTAGCAACAATTTTGAGATCACCTATTTTTGCATTTACAGATAATGACTTGATTTCAATAAGACTAACAGATAGAAGTTGTAGCTTTTATGAATCTATGATAAAGGCAAGGTTAACAGCAGAAGAGGGTCTAAAAAATAAAATAGAAAATGTAATATGTTATTTTGATAAATGGAGAGAAAAGGAAAAATATTTACCATTAGACGAATTAATATGGCAAATATATATAGATACAAATCTTTTGAACATAGTAGGGCTAATGCCAAATGGAGCAATAAGACAAGCTAATTTAAAAATGTTGTTTGAAAAGGCAAAGCAGTTTGAAAGCGCAAGCTTTAAAGGTTTATTTAACTTTATAAATTTTATAGACAGATTAAAAAACAATAATGGGGACTTAGCGTCAGCTAAGCTAATAGGCGAAAACGAAAATGTTATTAGAATTATGAGTATACACAAAAGTAAAGGACTAGAATTTCCAGTAGTTTTCTTATGTGGCACAGGCAAAAGTTTTAATATGAGAGACTTAAATGAAAATATATTACTACATCAAGACATAGGAATTGGACCTAAATTAATAGATTGCCAAAGAAGAATAGAGTATGATACATTACCAAAAGAAGCAATAAAATTAAAGGTTAAGCTAGAAACATTGTCAGAAGAGCAAAGAATATTGTATGTTGCACTTACGCGTGCAAAAGAAAAATTAATAATAACAGGACTTAATAAGGATATAGAGAAAGATTTTAAGAAAAAAGTAGAACAATTACAAATATATGCAAAAAAGAATGATGCAATAGATTATAAACTGATAAAAAAATATAAAACATATTTGGATTGGCTAGAACTTGTATTTTTAAACAATGAAAATAATATTACAGAGATAGCAGAATTATATACATATACCAAAGAAGAACTTGAGAAACAATTTGAAAAACAGACAATAAAAAATGAAAAGAAAATAAATGAAATAATTAATGAAAAAATAGAAGATAATAGAAAAACTAAAAAAATAGAGGAAGCATTAAATTGGGAATATAAGTATAAGGAATCTATAGGAATACCTACAAAAACAGCAGTAACAAAAATTAACTTAGAAGAAAAAACAAAAGTAGAATTAACAGAAGTTCCAAAATTTATGGAAAAAGAAAGAAAGATAAGCTCAGCAGAAAAAGGGACATTAATGCATTTATGTATACAAAGACTAAATGAAAAACAAATATATACCAAAGAAAAAATAGAACAAATGATACAAGATTTAGTGTTAAAAGAAATAATAACAGATACAGAAGCAAAAGCAATAGATAAAGAAAAACTATATCAATATACAAAATCAGATTTATGGAAAAACTTGACAAAAGCAAAAGAAATACACAAAGAACAACCATTTTATATAAACATTTTAGCAAAAGAAATATATGATAACGTACAAACAGAAGAAACAATATTAGTACAAGGGATAATAGATTTATACTACATATCAGAAGACAATAAATTAATTCTAATAGATTACAAAACAGACAATGTAAAAAAAATAGAAGAATTAATAGACAAATACAAAACACAACTATCAATATATAAAAAAGCATTAGAAAACTCATTAAACAGAAAAGTAGACGAAACATACATCTGCTTGCTTAATTGGGGACAGTCCTTAATTGACCCGTTTGGACATTTTGGGACACCCTTGACTAAAAATTCACATAAAATTTATGATAAACAGTAGAATTTGTGGAAAAAGTATTATATACTTAAAAAATATAAAAGAAGATATTATTAAAATGCTAGAAATTAGAGGAACTTGTGTAAATGAAATAAGCAGAGTAACAGGAATAAATAGAAAGATAATTCAAGAGGTAAAAAATGGAAGAAAATGATAAGGGTGTCCAAAATTGGGAAAATGGGACAATTAGGGACTGTCCACAATTGGGATTTGTGCATTTGCATATACATAGTGAATATAGCTTGTTGGATGGTGCTAATAGAATAAAGGATTTGCCTGTAAGAGCAAAGGAATTGGGAATGAATTCTATTGCTCTTACAGATCATGGCGTAATGTTTGGGGCTATTGATTTTTATAAGGCATGTAAGGCAAATGGAGTAAAACCTATTATTGGATGTGAGGTTTATGTGGCGCCAAGGGGTAGAAAAGATAAGGAACCTAAAATAGATGAGAAGTATAATCATTTAATTTTACTTGCTAAAAATAATGATGGTTATAAGAATTTGGCTAAACTGGTTTCTTTGGGCTTTACAGAAGGTTTTTACTATAAACCACGTATAGATAAAGAAATTTTAGAGAAATATCATGATGGGTTAATTTGCTTAAGTGCTTGCCTTGCAGGGGAAGTAAGCCAAGCAATATTAAATAATAATATTGAAGAGGCAAAAAAAGTAGCATTATGGTTTAAAAATTTATTTGGAGAAGATTACTATTTAGAGGTTCAAAACAATGGAATAAAAGAGCAAGTATTAGTTAATCAAAAACTTGTTGAACTATCAAGAGAATTGGAGATTCCGCTTGTAGCCACAAATGATGCGCATTACTTAAAAAGAGAAGATGCATATAACCATGAAGTATTACTTTGTATACAAACTGGTAAAAGAATGAATGATGAAGACAGAATGAGATTTGATACAGAGGAACTGTATGTAAAATCTCCCGAAGAGATGATAGATTATTTTAAAAATATACCAGATGCCGTAGAAAATACTGTAAAAATAGCTGAAAAATGCAATGTGGAATTTGAATTTGGACATACTATTTTGCCTAATTATGATGTTCCAGAACAATATGCCACACATTATGATTATTTAGAAAAATTAACAGTAGATGGATTGACAAAAAGATATGGAGAGGAAATTACTAATGAAATAAAAGAAAGAGCTGAATATGAGCTTAGCATAATTAGAAAGATGGGGTATGTGGACTATTTTCTTATTGTTTGGGATTATATAAATTATGCAAAAACGCACAATATTCCAGTAGGGCCAGGCAGAGGCTCTGGCGCAGGCTCTATTGTTGCATATAGCATAGGAATTACAGATATAGATCCAATAAAATATAATCTTATATTTGAAAGATTTCTTAACCCAGAAAGAATAAGTATGCCAGATTTTGACGTAGACTTTTGCTATGAAAAAAGAGATAAAGTTATAGAATATGTATGTCAAAAATATGGAAAAGAAAATGTATCCCAAATAATAACTTTTGGAACAATGTCAGCTAGAATGGTAATTCGTGATGTTGGAAGGGCTTTGGACATTTCATATGCAGATACAGATAAATTAGCAAAAATGATACCTAATGAATTGCACATTACAATAAAAAAAGCGCTAGAGCAAAATAGAGAGTTAAAGGAATTATATGAAAATGATGAAACAGTAAAAAAATTGTTGGAAATTGCTATGGCATTGGAAGGAATGCCAAGGCAGGCTTCTACTCACGCATGTGGCATAGTAATAACTAAAGAACCAGTAGTAACTTATGTTCCTTTATATATGAGAGATAATACAATATCTACACAATATATAATGACAACATTAGAAGAGCTAGGTCTTTTGAAAATGGACTTTTTGGGGCTTCGTACGTTAACTGTTATTCAAGATACTATTGATTTAGTAAAGGCAAATAAAGGGGTTCAAGTTGAGTTTGATAATGACATGAATGATCCAAAAGTTTATAAACTATGGCAAGATGGAAATTCTGTTGGAATTTTTCAATTTGAAAGCCAAGGTATGACAAACTTTATGAAGGAATTAAAACCAGACTGTTTAGAAGATATAATAGCTGGGGTTTCATTATATAGACCAGGGCCGATGGATCAAATACCAAGATATATAGCAAATAAAAAAGACCCAGAACATGCAGTATATACTCATCCTGCATTAAAGCCAATACTAAAGGTTACATATGGTTGTATGGTATATCAGGAACAAGTTATGCAAATAGTAAGAGATTTAGCTGGTTATTCTTTAGGAAGAGCTGATTTAGTAAGACGTGCCATGGGAAAGAAAAAATTAGATGTAATGGCAAGGGAAAGAGAAATATTTATAAATGGTCAACTAGATGAAGATGGGAACATAGTAGTACCAGGATGTGTAAGAAATGGAATTGATGCAGAGTCGGCAAATAGAATATTTGACGAAATGGCTGAATTTGCAAAATACGCATTTAATAAATCTCATGCGGCAGCATATGCAGTAGTATCGTATAGGACAGCATATTTAAAAGCATATTATCCAGCAGAATTTATGGCAGCAACATTAAACAGCTTTTTAGGAAATTTAGATAAAATACCAGATTATATAGAGGAATGCAGAAGACTGAATATATCAATATTAAAACCAGACATAAACAGAAGTTATACCAAGTTTACAGTAGATAATGAAGGAATACGTTTTGGACTGGGAAGTATAAAAAATGTTGGAACATCGGCGGTAGATGAAATAGTAAAAGAAAGAACTAGTAATGGAGAATTTAAAAACTTTGCTGATTTTTGCGAAAGGATAAAAGATTTATCTGTAAATAAAAAATGTGTAGAAAGTCTGATAAAATCAGGGGCATTTGATTGCTTTGAACAAACAAGAAGTACATTAATAGCCTCTTATGAAACAATAATAGATACTATTTCAAATAGCAACAAAAAAAGTTTTGACGGACAAGTAAGTATGTTTGATTTAACAGAAACAGAAGACGAAAAAATAAATGAAATTAAGTATAATTATACAGTTTTTCCAGAGTATAGTGAAAAGGAAATGCTGTTTATGGAAAAAGAAATGTTGGGAATATATATATCTGGGCACCCATTAGAAAAAATAAAAAATCAACTAGAAATGCAAACAACTATAAATACATATCAAATTAAAAAAATAAAAGAAGACATAGAAGAAACTGGAATGGCAAAATATGAAGACAATCAAATGGTAAAATATGCAGGAATAATAACAAGTGTGAAAAAGAAATATACTAAAACAAATAAGCTTATGGCATTTGTAACTGTTGAAGATATGTATGGAACAACAGAAGTAATAATATTTGAAAATTGTTATCAAAATTGTTCAAATATTCTTGTGGAAGATAATATTATTTTGGTGGAAGGTAGACTAAGTGTAAGAGAAGATGAGGATACTAAAATAGTAGCAAGAGATATAAAAGAGTTTGCTGTGCAGAAGAAGAAAATTTTATCAATAACAATAACAAATTTAGACGAAAAGCATAGAAATCAATTAAAAGGAGCAATAAAATTCTTTTCAGGAGATAAAAACAATATTCAAATACAAATAATAAATGGAGAAGAAAAAAAATTTGCAGGAGGAATATATTTGACAACTGCAATATTAAAAGAATTACAAGACATCGTTGGGGAAGCGAATATAAGTGTAAAAGAAGATTAAACATAATTAAAAGGTATTGCAAATTTACAAAGCAAAATATAGTATAAGATTATAGACAAAAATTATACAAGACGGTATAATATAACAAGTGATGTAAAAGAATGATAGTGTAAAGTAATTTATGAAAATAGATGTTGATGGATGGTGGAATAGAAAACATTAAGGTTGAACTATAGGGAGGTATAGATATTGCAAGATAGAAAAAAATATATTAGAAATTTTAGCATAATAGCACATATAGACCATGGAAAATCCACATTGGCAGATAGATTAATAGAGATGACTGGAGTTTTATCTAAAAGGGAAATGGAAAATCAAGTGTTGGACAACATGGAAATAGAAAAAGAACGTGGAATAACAATAAAGTCACAAGCTGTAAGAATGAAGTACAATGCAAAGAATGGACAAGAATATGAACTTAATTTAATAGATACTCCAGGACACGTGGACTTTAATTATGAAGTATCAAGAAGTTTAGCTGCATGCGATGGAGCCATTTTAGTTGTGGATGCAAGCCAGGGAGTAGAAGCACAAACACTTGCAAATGTTTATTTAGCAATAGATAATAATTTAGAAATATTACCAGTAATAAATAAAGTAGATTTACCAAATGCGAGACCAGAAGAAGTTAAACAAGAAATAAAAGATATTATAGGGATTCCAGCAGATGAAGCACCATGCATATCAGCTAAAACTGGGTTAAATGTAGATGAAGTATTAGAAAAAATAGTAACATTGTTACCTCCACCAGAAGGGGAGGAAGAAAAACCACTTAAAGCTTTAATTTTTGACTCTTTATATGATAATTATAAGGGAGCAATAGCATATGTAAGAATAAGAGATGGAAAAGTAAAAGTGGGAGACGAAATATTACTTATGTCATCAAATAAAACTTTTACTGTAACAGAAGTAGGACATTTTGAACCAGGTACATATGAGCCGGACAATGAATTGCTAGCAGGTGATGTTGGATATATAGCAGCAAGCATTAAAAGCCTTTCTGATATTAGAGTTGGAGATACAATTACATTAAAGGAAACACCAGCGGAAGAACCATTAGCAGGATATAAAAAAGTAAATCCGATGGTATATTGTGGAATATATCCTGTAGATGGAAGCGATTATGAGAATTTGAAAATAGCTTTAGAAAAATTAAAACTAAATGATGCTGCTTTAGAATATGAGCCAGAAACTTCTACAGCATTAGGCTTTGGATTTAGATGTGGCTTTCTTGGCTTGCTACACTTAGAAATTATAGAGGAAAGATTGGACAGAGAATATGATTTAAGTTTAATCACAACATCTCCATCTGTTATTTATAAAGTTCATAAAACCGATGGCGAATTGTTGGAGTTATATAATCCATCAGATTTACCACCGGCAAATGACATTTCATATATTGAAGAGCCAATGGTAACAGCAGAAATTTTAACTCCAAAAGAATATGTAGGAAATATAATGGAAATATGTCAGAATAGGCGTGGAGTTTATATAAATATGAAGTATTTGGATGAAAATAGGGTTACATTAATATATGAGATGCCATTAAATGAAATTATTTATGATTTCTTTGATAATCTTAAATCTAAAACAAAAGGATATGCTTCTTTTGACTATGAATTTAAAGAATATAAAAGATCAGAATTGGTTAAGCTGGATATATGGGTAAATGGAGAAGGAGTAGATGCGTTATCTTTTATTGTGCATAAGAGCAATAGCTATGAACGTGGCAAAAAGATGATAGAAAAATTGAAAGAAGTTATTCCAAGGCAATTATTTGCTATACCTATACAAGCAGTTATAGGAGGAAAAATAATAGCAAGAGAAACAATATCAGCAATGAGAAAAGATGTACTTGCAAAGTGCTATGGAGGAGATATTACAAGAAAGAAAAAACTATTGGAAAAACAGAAAAAAGGCAAAAAGAAAATGAGGCAAATAGGAAATGTGGATATACCACAAGAAGCTTTTTTAAGTGTTTTAAAACTGGATGATGAATAAGCCAGCCCAATAGGAGGAATAAAGTAAAAGATGAAAAAAAAATTAGTTATAATGATTTCGGGTGTTATAATTAGCATAGCAATTGTTACATTAATAATATTGTACTTTTGCACTGATACATTTAAAAGTCCAGAAGAATTATTTTGGACTTTTGCAAAACAAAATAATAAAATTTTAAGCATTATATGTAATGAAAATGCAAAGGTGCAAAAGGGAATTAAAGAAAAAAATAATTATGTTTCAGATGGAAATATTAACATTACTGTTGAAAAAAATGAAGAAATGAAAAATATAGATATTGCAACAAATACTGTACATGATGTTGAAACTGAAAGAACATATTCAAAAATAACACTAAAAGAGCAAGAAAATGATTTGTTAAAACTTTTTTGCATAAAAGACTACAACACATATGGAATAAAATGCGAAGATCTGCTAAAACATTATATAGGTGTAAGGAATGCAAATTTGAAGAATTTTGCTCAAAAGCTAAATGTTAATAAAGAAATCATACAATATATACCAGATAGTATTGATATAAACGATATAGAAAAAGAACATCTAATAAGCACATATTCAAATATATTTATTCAAAATATACCTAAAACCAGTTATATAAAGTTAGGTAAAAAAGATATTCAAATAGAAGAGAAAAGCTACGAAGCTAAAGTATATTTGTTAAAACTAAGTGGAGATGAAATATGTAATATTATAATAAAGTGCTTAGAAAATTCTATGAAAGATGAAGTTTTACTACAAACGTTAGAAAGAAATAAAATAGATAATTACAAAGAAATAGCAAGTAATTTAATAGTAAAAATAAACGAACAAAGAATTGAAGAAGAAGTAAAAATTGAAATTTATGTTAATAAAAAAGAGGTAGTTCGAACATCAATAAATATTGGTAGTAAATATAAATTAACAATAGATTATGCATATGAAAATAATAGTCTTAAATTATTAATATTTTTAGAAATTTCTACAGAGAATATTAGTTATAATTCTAAAATTATTGTTGATAAAAATGAAGAAGACAATTTTGTAACAAATAATATTATAATAACACCAAATATAAATAAACCAATGTATAACTATAAAATAGTTAATAAAATTGGAAAGATGGAAAATAATAATATAAATAATTCAATAATTACTACTATTATGAATGAAAATGGAATAAAAGTTAGTTCAATATATAATCAAAATATACAAGTAGGTGCTAATGGGGAAAAAATAGCAGAATTAAAAGACTCTAGTGCTGTTATATTAAATAATTATACTCTGAAACAGCTACAGCCATTTATAGAAAAATACATTATAAACAAATTTCAAAATTTAACACAAAAATTTGAGAAAATAGGATTTGATGAGTTAGCACCTAAAATAAAATTAGAGGTTATAAGCACAATTGGTTCAAGTTTTATTAGTACAAACGGTGATGGAATAACAGAAAAAATGATAAATGGAATTTGGATATTTGCAACAGATTATGCACAAAAAAATTCAATAATAAATGATAAATTAAACAATAACGAAGCAGAGGCACAAAAAATATTAAAAACATATATATCAGCAGATGGAAGCAGAAATATATCAGCAACAAATTTGAACAAAATATATGAGGTCCTTATAGAACATAATAGCATTATGTCAAAAGAAGATCTTATAATGGTAAATGGAGAAACAAGCATAAAAAAAATAGAAGAATATAAGAAAAATATAGACATAGGCAAAACATATAAAATACAAATAAAAGCTTATAAAACAAATGGTGCTATTTCTGAAATTGAAGTAAAAGAAAATGAAATGAAAACAAATTTAATTGAAGAAAATGCCCAGGAATAGAGGTACATATGATTGATTTTAAAAAAGCTGAAGAAGCATTTGAAAAATATGTTTTAAAATTTGATTTGCAAAATGAAAATATTAAAATGAAAAAAGACCACTCTTACAGAGTTGAAAAAGAAAGCTATAATATTGCAAAGTCACTAGAATTAAATGAAGAACAAGTACAAATTGCAAAATTAGTTGGCCTTTTACATGATATAGGTAGATTTGAACAAATTACACAATATTCTACATTTGTGGATTCAAAAAGTATAGATCATGCAGAGTATGGTGTAGAACAACTAAATAAAAATAATTTAATAAGAAGGTTTATTTCTACAAATAAATATGATAGAATTATAAATGAAGCAATAAGAAATCATAATAAATATAGTATAAACTTAAACCTGAATAAAGATGAAATGCTTCAAGCAAAAATAATACGAGATGCGGATAAATTAGATATTATGAATATATATTTGTTTAAGCCATTTTATTTATTGTATAAAAAAGAGGATATAGGAGACGAGAAACTATCTGATAATGTTTATGAGCAAATATTAATGAAAAAAACAATAAAATCTGGCACAGTTACAAGCAATATTGATAAATGGATAATAATATTAGCTTTTATATATGATTTAAACTTTGAGTATAGTTTAAAAAAAATAAGAGATGAAAAATATATAGAAAAATTGATAGACAGAATTGACTATAAAGATGAGCAAACCAAGAAAAGGATGGAGTATCTAAAAATAACAGCAATAGAAGATATAAATAAAAAAATTAATAAGGAGGAACAAAAATGAAGAAAAAAAGTATTGGATTATGGGTTGTAATAATTACAGTATTGATACTTGGATTAGGCGCGGCAGGTGGATATTTATACTTTTTTACAGATATGTTAAAAAAACCACAAGAGCTTTTCTGGAAATATATTGCACAACAAGAAGCAATATCACAAATATTTGAAAATGAATATGATAAAGAACAAAGCACAACATTTAAAAATGTTAGTTATGTTTCAAGTGGAAGCTTAACAACAATATTAGAGAAAGGAACAGAAATTCAAAATATTAATGTAACAACTGCTACAAGACATGATAATGCTACAAGAAGAACATATGCTGAAGCAAATTTAAAAAATGGACAAGACAATTTACTATCTTTTTCTTATATAAATAGTGGAAATATATATGCTATAAAATGTGAAGATTTACTAAAGTACTATATAGGCATAAGAAATGAAAATCTAAAAAAATTAGCGAGTGATTTAAGTGGGAATAATCAGTTAGAAAAAATAATTCCTGAAAAGATTGAATTTAGTAATGAACCATTAATTACAGAAGAAGAGCAAAAACAATTAATAAATGACTTTTTAAACATAGTTAAGCAAAATATTAAACAGGAAAATTATAGTAAGGCAAAAAATAATATAGATATAAATGGAACAACATATAGTGCAAATATATATACATTAAAATTAGATGAAAATCAAGTAAATCAAATAATAATAACTTGCATTGATAATTTTTCTAAAAATCAAACATTATTAAATATATTAAAAAGATTAGGAATTAGTTCAGAAGTGGAACTTTCTTCGACAGCACAAGAGCTAAAAGAAAAAATTAATGTGAAATCACCATTAACAATAACAGTATATGAAAAAGACAAAGTGACACTTAGAACAGTAATAAATACTACAATTGAAGATATGACAGATAATAATTTAAATACAAATGCAATCAAAGAAAAGCAAGAAGTGGAAATAATTATAAATAACAAATTTAGTGAGAACAATTTAAATTTAGAAATTATTTTTAATGTTGTAAATAACTCGGAAGAAAAACAAGGGGCTAAACTTGTACTTTCAAAAGTGAAAGATGAAAAAAACATAACAAACAAATACGAATTAATTCCTGATATTACAACAAATGAAATTATGTATTCAGAAGAAACTAAAATTGGAAGACCAGTAAATGGAGGAGTAACTAATACGTCAACAACAAAGATTAACAACAACGGCAAAAAAATTACTGCTACATACAACAAAAATATAAATAAAGTTGATACTGTAGAAGAAATAACAGAGTTAAAAAATAATAATGCAATTATAATTAATAACTACAAACCAGAACAGCTACTAGCAGTACTTGAAAAAAGCGTACTAAATAAAACCGGAAAAGTAGTAGAAAAATTAAATCAGTCTGTGAATATTGAAAATATAGAAGAACTTGCTAGCATTTGCACTACATCATTACATAGTATGATAAGTGCTAATGGAAAAGAAAACGAGAAAAAAATAATAAAAAACACCATAGAGTTTTTTATGAAAAATGTATATGGACATATTTCAGAGTTGTCTAACAATATGTCACAAGATAATAATGTTATAATTCCATAATTTGGTAGAAAGAAAAGATGGTTTTAGTATTAAGAGGAGAAATAAACATGGAAGAATATAATGACCAGATAGAGGGCAGAAATGCTGTACTAGAATATTTGGAGTCGGGCAAAGACATAAACAAAATACTTGTAGCTACAGGAGAGAAGCATGGCTCCATAAATAAAATTATTGCAATTGCAAAAGACAGAAAAATAATAATTACAGAAATAGAAAAAAGCAAGTTAAATAAAATTGCTCAAACAGAAAATAGTCAAGGTGTAATTGCAATTGTTCCTCCATATGATTATTGCGAAGTGGAAGATATTTTACAAACTGCAGAAGAAAGAAAAGAAAAACCGTTTATAATAATATTAGACGGAATAGAAGATCCACATAATTTAGGCTCGATAATTCGTACAGCAGAAACAGCTGGAGTTCATGGAATAATAATACCCAAAAGAAGAGCATGTGGAGTAAATAGCACAGTTTCAAAGGTTTCTGCTGGAGCAGTGCAACATATGAAAATAGCAAGGGTAAATAATATAAATGAAACAATTAAATTTTTGAAACAAAACGATATTTGGATTTGCGGAACTGATGGACAGGCAAAAACATATTATTACCAACAAGACTTTAAAATGCCTGTAGCCATAATAATAGGAAGCGAAGGATATGGAATGTCAAGATTAGTTAAAGAAAACTGTGACTTCTTAGTGAAAATACCAATGAAAGGTAAAATTACTTCACTAAATGCATCAGTATCAGCAGGAATTGTAATGTATGAGGTAACAAAACAGAGGGAAAATTAAAAAAAGACTTGCAATTACTAGAAAAATAGGGTATAATAATAATCGCATAAGGAATTTAGAGAGAGTGGGAACAAATCCCACTCTCAAATGCGTATTAAGGGAGTGAAATATGTCAAGCTTAGAAGAAAAAATTGAAAAATTGGTTGAACCTAAAATAGTTAATTTGGGTTATGAACTATATGACGTTCAATATGTTAAAGAAGGCAAAGATTATTTTTTAAGAATATTTATAGATAACTCTAATGGAATAAGTTTAGAAGATTGTGAAAAAGTAAATAATGCAATTACTGATTTATTGGATGATGCAAACTATATAAAACAACAATATTTTTTAGAAGTTTCTTCTCCGGGAGTAGAAAGAATACTAAGAAAAGATAAACATTTAAAAGACAATATAGGAGAAAAAATAGAAATAAAATTATTTAAACCAATAAACAAGAAGAAAGAAATAATAGGCATATTAGAACAAATCAATGAAAAGGCAATAATAGTAATAAGCGATAATGAAGAACAAGAAATATTAAGACAAGATATAGCACAAATAAAGAAAGCATATGAATGGTAAATTAGGGGAGGAATAGGAAAATGAAAAAGAATACCAAAAATAACAATCAAGCAATTGATGCACAAGAGTTGTTTTTAGCAATGAATGATTTGGAAAAAGAAAAAGGGATAAATAAAGAGTATTTATTAGATTCAATTCAGACAGCGTTAATAACAGCATATAAAAGAAATTTTGATGCAGATGAAAATGTAAGCATAGTTATAGATGAAGCAACAGGAGAGATACATGTATATGCAGAAAAAGAAGTAGTGGAAGAAGTAGAAATACCACAAACACAAATAAGTTTAGAAGAAGCACAAAAAATAAACAAAAAATTGGAAATAGGAGATAAAACAAAAATAGAAATTATTCCAAGAAATTTTGGAAGAATAGCGGCACAAACAGCAAAACAAGTAATAATACAAAAAATAAGAGAAGCATCAAGAGATGTATTATATACAGAGTTTAATAATAGAAAAGGTGAAATAGTATCTGGAATAATACAAAAAGCAGATGGAGGAATAGTAGTATTAGACCTTGGAAAATTAGAAGGTGTAATGCCACTAAAAGAGCAAGTACCAACAGAAAAGTATAGAGTAAATGATAAAATAAGAGCATATGTATTGAATGTAGAAAGAGGATTAAAAGGTTCTCCACAAGTAACGGTTTCAAGGGCACATGCGGACTTTGTAAGAAAATTATTTGAATTAGAAATCCCAGAAATATATGAAGGATTAATAGAAATTAAAAGTATTTCAAGAGACCCTGGTAGTAGAACTAAAGTTGCAGTTTACTCAGCAAATGAAAATATAGATCCAGTTGGTTCTTGTGTGGGACAAAAAGGAATTAGAATTCAAAACATAATAAATGAGTTGCACGGAGAAAAGATAGATGTAATAGAATGGTATCCAGACCCAGCATTATATATATCAGCAGCATTGCTTCCAGCACAGGTTATGGCTGTTGATGTAAACGAGGAAGAGAAGTTTGCACAAGTAATAGTGCCAGATGACCAATTATCATTGGCAATAGGAAAAGCTGGACAAAATGCTAGACTAGCAGCAAAGTTAACAAACTGGAAAATAGATATTAAAAGTGAATCTCAATTTAGAGAAATATTACAGAAAAAAGATGAAGAAGAAGTTGTAGAAAACCAAGAAGAAGAATAAGCTATAAGAAAGAGGTGAATATATATGAAGAAGAAACCACAAAGAACATGCATAGGATGTAATGTACAAAAAGACAAAAATGATTTTGTGAGAATTGTAAAAAGCAAAGAGGGTAACATTACAATAGATAAGACAGGAAAAGCAAGTGGTAGAGGAGCATATATTTGTCACAATGTAGATTGCTTTAATAAAGCTAAAAAAAGTAAAAAAATAGAAAAAGTTTTTGAAACACAGCTAACAGAAGACATATATAATGAATTAGAAGAGATGTTTAAGGAGTAAAATGACTAAAAACTTTAATTTCAATAAAGGGGGAATTTATTATAATAAGTACTAAAGTAATGGGGCTAATAGGGCTAGCAACAAGAGCCGGAAAAATAGTATTTGGCACAGATGCTTGTTTAGAACAAATTATAAAAAGAAATGCTAAACTAGTTATAGTTGCAAAAGATGCCTCAGAAAGAACAATAAAAAATATAAAAAATAAATGTATAGAAAACAATGTAATGTTTTACAACATATTAACAGTGGACGAAATAAGCAAATGTATAGGAAAAGATAATAAAGCAGTTATTGGAATTAAAGATAATAATATTGCAAAAGAAATAGCAAAAAAAATTGATGGGGGTGAAGTTATTGGGTAAGATAAAAATACACGAAATAGCAAAAAAAGTGGGCTTAGCCAGTAAAGAAGTAATAGAAAAAGCAAGGGAATTAGGAATAGCTGTAACAAGCCATTTAAGTACAATAGAAAATGAACAGGCGGAAAAACTTGAGCAGGCTCTGGATGATGGAAAAACAAAAAATATAGGAAAGAAAGAGAAAAAAGTGAAAGAAAAAGAGACAGATACACCAGTTATAATAAGAAGAGAACTTATAATAACAGATGAGGATAAGAAAAAAGAAAAGCAAGAAGAAAAGAATAGTCAAAATAGAAAAGATGTTGGTTTTGTAGAAAGAGAAAAAAATCAAAACTATAATATTGTTTATAGAAATAAGCCAACTAAGCCTCTTACGGTTAATGAATTATTTGGAATAAAGGATTCCAAAAAAGAAGAACAAAAAAAAGAAGAAGTTAAAGAAGTTAAGGAACAATCAAAAGAGCAAGCAAAAGAAGAAATGTTGGAAAAAGAAACAATAAAAGCTCAAGAAAATGCACCAACACCCAAAGTACAAACTTCATCAACGACAACTGTAGAATCTCCTAAACCAGAACAAAGAAGAACAGAAAATAATTATAACAGAAATTATAATAATGGTTATAATTTTAATAGAAACAATTATAACAACAACGGAAATTATAATCAAAATAGAAATAACTACAATCAAAACAGAACATATAATAATGGAGAAAATGGTGCTAGACAACAGTATAATAGGGATAATAACAGATTTCAAAATAATAGAAATAATAACCAACAACGTCCTAATTTTAACAGAAATGAAAGAAGACCATTAGATAATAAAGGAATAGATAGAAACATTAAAGATATTATGTCTGTAGAAATTGAAAAAGAAAATCAAAGAGATTACAGTACAAAAGCTATAGATAAGCAAAAAGTAAATAACAAATATGATGAAAACAAAGCAACCAAAAAGACTACAAGAAAAAGTGGAAGATTCAATGAGGAATTTGATGGCGAAAAATTAAAAAATCTAAAACAAGTAGATAAATTATCACATATGTTTAATGAACAAGACGGGGAAATGCTAGACTATTATGACTTGACTACAGAAAGAGGAAAAAGAAATAGAAAAAGAATTCAAAAAAATGAAGAAGAAAGAAATAAACAAAAAATATTTGAATTAAAAGAAATAACGATTCCAGATACAATAACAGTAAAAGATTTGGCAATGGAAATGAAAAAAACAAGTGGTGATGTAATAAAAAAATTGTTAAATTACGGAATAATGAGCACAATAAATAATACTATAGATTTTGATACAGCATATTTGGTAGCAAGTGAATTTGGAATAACAGCCAAGAAAAAAGAGCAAGTAAAAGAAGAAGACATATTATTTGATGAGACAGAAGACAAAGCAGATGAATTGCAACCAAGACCACCAGTAGTTGTAGTAATGGGACACGTAGATCATGGTAAGACATCTTTACTAGATGCAATAAGAAGTACAAATGTAATAGAAGGAGAAGCAGGAGGAATAACACAACATATAGGTGCATACAAAGTAAATGTAAATAACAGAGAAATTACATTTTTAGATACGCCAGGACATGAGGCATTTACAAGCATGAGAGCAAGAGGAGCACAAATTACAGATATTGCAATATTAGTAATAGCTGCAGATGATGGTGTAATGCCACAGACTGTGGAAGCTATAAATCATGCTAAAGCAGCAGGAATTCCTATAATTGTGGCGGTTAACAAAATTGATTTGCCAAATGCAAATGTAGATAAAATAAAGCAAGAATTAATGGAATATGAATTAGTACCAGAAGAATGGGGCGGAGATACAATATTCTGTCCAATATCAGCTAAAAATAATATAAACATAGATAATTTACTAGAAATGGTTTTACTAGTAGCTGATATGAAAGAATTAAAAGCAAATCCTAATAAACAAGCCAAAGGTGTTGTTATAGAAGCAAGACTTGATAAGTCAAAGGGACCAATCGCTTCTATGCTTGTACAAAGAGGAACATTAGATGAGGGAGACACAATTGTAGTAGGAACATCTATTGGAAGAATAAGAGCAATGAAAAATGATAAAGGACAAAAAATTAAAAAAGCAGGACCTTCTACACCGGTTGAGATTATGGGATTAACAAATGTACCAGAAGCAGGAGAGACTTTCTATGAAGTTAAAGACGAAAAAATGGCAAAACATTTAATAGAAAGAAGAAAACGTCAAGAAAGAGAAAATATATTAAACGAAAATGCAAAAGTTACATTAAATAATGTGTTTGAAAAAATGGCAAATGAAAATCTAAAACAACTATATTTAATAGTAAAGGCAGATGTACAAGGAACAGCAGAAGCATTAAAACAATCATTAGAAAAATTATCTAATGATGAGGTAAAGGTAAAAGTAATACATTCTTCTACAGGTGCTGTAACAGAATCAGATGTACAACTTGCCAAAGCAGCAAGTGCAATAATAATAGCATTTAATGTAAGACCAGGACATACAGCAAAAGAAGTTGCAGAAAAAAATATGATAGAGATAAAACAATATTCTGTAATATATAAAGCAATTGAAGATGTTGAAGCAGCTATGAAAGGAATGCTTGACCCTATTTATGAAGAAAAAGTAATAGGTAATGCAGAAGTAAGACAAACGTTTAAAGTATCAAATGTGGGAACAATAGCAGGATGTTATGTATTAGAAGGAAAAATAGAAAGACATGCAGGAGTCAGAGTAATAAGAGATGGAATTGTATTACATGACGGAAAGCTAGAGTCACTAAAAAGATTTAAAGATGATGTAAAAGAAGTAGCAAAAGGATATGAATGTGGTATTCAAATAGAAAAATATAATGATATAAAAGAAGGAGACATAATAGAGGTATATGTTATGCAGGAAGTTAAAAGATAACATTATGTGCTATTTGTATTAGAAAGGGAGATAACTAATATGCCGAAAAATGAAAATAGGCTTAATAGAATTAATGAAGAATTAAAAAAAGAAATTAGTAATGTAATTAGTTTTGAACTTAAAAATCCAAATGTAACTGGATTAATAAGTGTAACAAAAGCAAAAATAACACCAGATTTAAAATATGCAAAAATATATGTAAGTATATTAAATTCAAAAAACATTAAAAAAACAATGGAAGGACTAAAAGAATCAGCAGGATTTATAAGGTCTCAAGTTGCAAAAACAATAAATTTACGAATTACACCTGAGCTAATTTTCGAAATAGATGATTCATTAGAATATGGTGAAAAAATAGAAAAAATTCTAAAAGAATTAAAAAACGAAGGAAGCGGGGTGAACGAAGAATAAAGTTTAACAGCTTTATTCTTTATACATATGACATTAGATAAAATTTTAGAGGAAATTAACAAAGCTAACTCAATAGTAATATTAACTCATGAAAATCCAGATGGAGATGCTATTGGAAGTAGTTTGGCAATGTACAATATATTAAAAGCATATGGAAAAAATCCAGATGTTATTATACCAGAATATTCAAAAATATTTGAATTTCTACCAGGTACAAAGGAAATAAAAAAAGAAAGTCAAGTACAAAAATACGATTTAGCAATATCATTAGATTGCCCAACTATAGGGAGATTAAATGGATTTGCAAGTTACTTTGAAAATGCAAAATCAAAAATAGTAATAGATCATCATGGAACAAATACCATGTTTGGAGATTTAAACTATGTTAATCCAGATGCACCTGCTTGTGCACAAATACTAATAGTAATGTTTGAATATTTTGGATTTGAAATATCAAAAGACATAGCAACATGTATTATAACAGGAATAATAACAGACACAGGAGGCTTTGCGTATTCAGGGGTAACAGCAGAAACATTTGAATTTGCAGCATCACTTTTAAAAAAAGGAGTAAATGTATCTGATATATATAAGCGAGTTTTACAAACAACAACAAAACCATGCTTTGAACTAACAAGAGTTGCTTTAAATAGATTAGAATTTTTTGAAGAAGGAAAAGTAGCATTTACATACATAACACAAGCAGATATGCAAAGTGTTGATGCAAAAACAGGAGACCATGAAGGAATAGTAGAAATAGGAAGAAATGTGGAAGATGTAGAAGTTTCTGTATTTGCAAGAGAAATTGAAGATGGATGGAGACTATCTCTAAGGTCAAACCAATATATAAATGTTTCAGATGTTTGCATTATGTTTGGAGGTGGAGGCCATCCAAGAGCAGCAGGAGCAACAATAACAGGAAATATAGAAGAAGTAAAAGAGAAAATATTAACACAAATAAAAAGATATATAAGGAAATAATAAATGGATGGAATTATTATAATAAACAAGGAAAAAGGTTATACATCACATGATGCAGTATACAAAATAAAAAAAATGTTTAATACGAAAGTAGGACACACTGGTACATTAGACCCTAATGCTACTGGTGTTCTTCCTATTTTATTGGGAAAAGGAACAAAGCTTTCTAAATATTTAATAGAACATGACAAAGAGTATGAGGTATTATTACAATTAGGAACAAAAACAACAACAGCTGATGAAGAAGGAGAAGAAGTTGAAAAAAAGTGTGTTCCAGAACAATACTTGCAATTTAAAAATATAGAAAAAATATTAAAAAGCTTTATTGGTGAAAGTCAACAAGTTCCACCAATGTATTCAGCAATTAAGGTAAATGGAAAAAAATTATATGAGTATGCAAGAAAAGGACAACAAGTTGAAATAAAGCCACGAAATATAGAAATATATGATATTGAATTAATAAAGGTAAATAAAGAAGAAAAACAAATGCAATTTAAAGTAAGATGTTCTAAAGGTACATATATAAGAACATTGTGTGAAAATATAGCAGAAGAAATGCAAACAGTAGGATATATGAAAGAATTAAAAAGAACCAAGGTGGGAAAATTTACTATTGAACAAGCAATTACAATAGAACAATTAAAGGAAGGACAAAATATAAAAGTGATAACAATTGAAGAGATGTTTGAAGATAAAGAAAAAATACAGTTAGAAGACGATGATATCAAACTACTGTTAAATGGTGTAAAATTAAAAAAAGAAAAACAAGATGGAATATATAAAATATATTCTAAAACAAATAAATTTATAGGTACAGGCATAATTGAAAATGGAAGACTTAAAGTAGATATAAGAATATAAGAAAACTATAAAAAAGAAGATAAATAAAGATAATAAGATTATACATTATATAAATTAAAAATACAGCAAAAAGACAGATTGAAAACCCCAAAGCAATATGCTAAAATATAAATACAAATTGAAAAAAATCCCTGCGTGGTACGTATTGACTGAAATTTTAGAACCAACAAACTTAAAACGGGAGTCCGCCTTTGAGTGTGGCGTGTAAGCTTATACTTATATAAGAAACCCAGTAGCATTCAACAAGACACCCACCTGTGCAAACAGGTCCTTAAAATTTCTTCATCTTACGGCTAATGTGGGGTATTTTTTTGCGTTTGGGACTGTCAAAAATTGTCCCATTGATAAAATTTGGGCGATATGGTAAAATAGATGTACATTATTAAAAGGAGTATAATATTGAATATTAGTGAATTACTGGTCAATGGAAAACATTTATTAAAGGATATAGAGGATGGGAATATTAAAGCTCGTATTTTGTTAGAATATATATTAAAATTAAGTAGGGAGAAGATTGTTTCTAATCCTAATATTGAAGTAAGTGATAATAATGTTGAGTCTTATTTAAATAAAATTAACGACATTAAAAATGGTATGCCAATACAATATATAACTAATAAACAAGAATTTATGAAACTGAACTTTTATGTTGATAAAAATGTCTTAATACCACAGCCTGATACAGAAATATTAGTTGAGAAAGCGATAGAAATTTGCAACAATCATGGTAATGATATAAAAATCCTGGATTTGTGTACAGGGAGTGGAGCAATTGGAATTTCAATTGCAAAAAATATAAAAAATGCTAAAGTTTATGCAACAGATATAAAAAATACAGTTATAGATATTGCAAAACAAAATGCTAAACAAAATAATGTTGATAATATAGAGTTTATAGTATCAGATATGTTTGAAAATATTCAAGAGAAGGATTTTGACATAATTGTTTCAAATCCACCATATATAGAGACTGACGTTATAAAAACATTGCCAACAGAAGTGAGAAATGAACCAATAATTGCTTTAGATGGTGGAAAAGATGGGTTAAAATTTTATAAGATAATATTATCTGAGTATAAAAAATATTTGAAAAAAGATGGTTACTTATTGTTGGAAATAGGATATAATCAAGCAAAGAGTGTTGGAGAATTAATAAACTTAAATTATAGCATAATAGAAGATTTAGCGGGTAATGATAGGGTAATTATTATAAAAGGTTGGTGATAAATTGTCATTTTCATTAGAAGTAAAAAAAGAATTAAGCAAATTAAATACATTAGCAGATAAAAAGAACGTTAAGACCGAACTCTTAGGATATATGGCAACTAATAATGTTAGTGTGCAAAAAAATAAAATTAAGTTTTCAACAGAAAGTGAATATAACATAAATAGATTTGGAAAATTGCTCAATAATCTAGGACTGAATGATCATAATATAAAAATTCAAAGAAGTGTTTATTCAATTACTATAAACAAAAATTATATTGAAGAATTAACAGAAAATAATAACGATAATAAAAGTGATGATTTAGAAAAGGCATTTATAAGAGGGGCTTTTTTAGGAAGTGGAACAATAAATAATCCAGAAAAAAAATATCATTTGGAAATATCGTTAAGAAATTTAGAAAATGCGAAATACATATTGGAAATACTAAAAAAGTATAATATAGATTTTAAAATTTTAGAAAAAGCAAAAGGTTATTCAATATATACAAAAGATGGAGAAGAGATATCTAAATTTTTAGCATTGATAGGAGCGAATTCTTCTGTACTAAAATTTGAGGAAATACGAGTATATAGAGATATAAAAAATAATATAAATAGAAAAGTAAATTGTGAAACGGCAAATTTAAATAAGATAGTGAATTCATCAGTAAAACAAATTAATGATATAAAATATTTAAGGGAAAAAGAGAAGTTTAATGAATTGCCAGAACAATTAAGAGAAATAGCGGAGATTAGAGAGGAAAATCCAGATGCATCTTTAGAAGAACTTGGAAAGTTGTTGAAGAATCCTATAGGAAAATCAGGAGTAAACCATAGATTAAGAAAAATACAACAAATAGCAGAGGAGTTGAGAAAATAGATAAATGAAAGAAATTGGAATATATGTACATATACCATTTTGCAAGCAAAAATGTTATTACTGCGATTTCAAGTCTTATGCAAATAAGGAAAGACTAATAGAAGAATATATAAAATGGTTAAAATATGAGATAAAAGAAGTAGGAACAGGAAATAAACTAGACTATGAAAATGGCTTGGATGATTTGGTATTTGTAAAAACAATTTATATAGGGGGTGGCACACCATCATATATAGATAGTAAGTACACTAAAGAAATTATTGAAGAGATAAAAACAAACTTCAAAGTATCTAAAGATACAGAAGTAACTATAGAGATTAATCCAGGAACAGTGGATAAACAGAAATTATTAGATTACATGAAAAGCGGAATAAATAGAGTAAGTATAGGATTACAAAGCACAGATGATGATATACTACGAAAGATAGGCAGAATACACAAATATGATGATTTTTTACAAACATATAATATGGCTAGAGAAGTTGGATTTAAAAACATAAATGTGGATTTAATGTTAGCGTTACCTGGACAAACAGTACCAAAGTTGAAACAAGGATTAAAACAAATAATTGCCTTAAAACCGGAGCATATATCACTATATTCGTTGATTTTAGAAGAAGGAACAGTTTTGAATAAAAAGGTGCAAAATAAGGAAATTGAGTTACCTGATGAAGATGATGAGAGAAAAATGTACTGGGAAACTAAAAGAATATTAGAAGAAGCGGGATACATACATTATGAAATTTCTAATTTTGCAAAAAAAGGATATGAATCTAAACATAATTTAGACTGTTGGAACCAAAAAGAATATATGGGCTTTGGAGCGTCTGCACATTCATATACAAACAATGTAAGATTTTCAAATATAGATTCAATAGAAGACTATATAACAAATTATAAAAATGATAATGTAACAGACAATTTTATTTTTCTCGAAAAGCAAAATCCAAGCAGTCAAATGAAAGAATATATGATGTTAGGATTAAGAAAAATAGATGGAATAAGTATACAAGAATTTAAAAATAAATTTGTAGGCAATCCTTTATATATTTATAGAAATGAGTTGGAAAAGCTTGTAAAAGAGCAACTAATAGAAATAGAATTAGATAGAATTAAACTTACTGAAAAGGGTTTAGACTTTGCCAATATAGTATGGGAGGAATTTATTTAAAAATGTTATTAGGTTTAGTAGGGGTATCTGGAGCAGGGAAAACGTATTTTAAGGAAAAAATAGTTGAAAAATTAGGTTTCGAAAAAGTTAATACAATTAGAACAAGGCAGAAAAGAAATGAGGAGCAAGAGGGAAAAGTAGGATTCTTTAGAACAGAAGAGGAACTGGACAAATTAAATAGAGAAGGAAAAATAATATATCAATTTAAAGTGTTTGGTGGCATGTATGCATATTTAAAAGAAGAAATTTTGACTGAAAAAAATATGATATTTGAAATGCATTATACTATGATAGATGACTGGAAAAAAATACGACCAGACATAAAAACAATATATATATTACCCAAAAACTTAGAAATAGCAAAACAAAAAGTTATAGAAAGAGAAACCAATACAGAAAAATTAAATGAAAGAATTAATGAAATGGAAGAACATTATAACAATATTTGCTATAAAAGAGAATGGAAAAATAAATTTGATTATATAGTATATAACAATTATGATAATGAGTCAGAGAAACAAATAATAGAATTAGTAAAAAAAATGTTAATAGAAGAACAGAAAGGAAAGATTTATGCAAAAAACGTATTTTGAACTAGATGAGGATTTTAATAAAATTATATTGAAGAATTTAGAAGACGTGGAGAAAATAAGGTTAATTCCTACAGGATGGACCAACATTGTTTTTGAGGTTACGACCGAGAACAATAAATCATACTTTTTTAGATTTCCAAGAGATGAATTTTGGGCTAGAACAATAGTAAAAGATTATCAATTTGCCAAATATATACATAACAAAACAGATTTTGACACAGTTGAATTGCAATTATTATATGACAAAGGAAGGCCTTTTTCAATGCACAGAAAAATAGAGGGAACACCTCTTGCAGAAAGAATGAATGAATTAAATGAGTCAGAAATTGAAAACATCTCAAGCGAAATTGCAAAATTTATGTTTCAATTACATAGCATAAAATATGAAAAAGATAAGATTTTTACCATAAATAATATTGGAGTGAATTTAACAGAATTTTTGGATGAATTATTAAAGAAACATGTTAGCAAAGATGATATGGCTTTTTGGAATTTTAGAGATGAAGATAAAAATCATTTATCTTGTTTAGTGCATGGGGATTTAAATTCAAGTAATGTATTATTAAATAATGACAATCATGTTACAGCTATAATAGACTTTGGATTTGGCGGATTTGGAAATAAATATGATGATATTTCAAGAATAATAGGAAGGTGTCCAAACAATTTTAAAGAAGAAATTATAAAAAATTATGAGAAATATTCAAAAGAAAAAATTGATACCAATGAATTAGATAGAAACATAGGAATTTGGGGAAATATAGACCAGAGCTATATAAATTATATGAGAAAAATAGGAATATACAAATAAAATTAAAAAGAATACTTGAAAAGTATTCTTTTTTGATATAAAATTATTTCAAATTGGTAATAATAAGTAAAATTATTACAATAATAGTGTAAAGTAATCTATGAAAAATGTAGAGGCGATTTTAATTGCCCACACTTCGAAGAAATTACTAAAAATTACAATAAAGGAGGAATTAATATGTCAATAAAAATAGGCATTAATGGATTTGGAAGGATAGGAAATTTATCATTTCAAGCAGCTTTAAATAAAGAGGGAGTTGAAGTTGTGGCAATAAATGATCCATTTATTGCAGCAGATTATATGGCTTATATGATAAAATATGATACAGTTCATGGAAAATTTGAGGGAGAGGTTTCTAGCGAAGAAGGAAAACTAATAGTAGATGGAAGAGAAATAAAAGTATATAACGAAATGGATCCAAAAAACATTCCATGGGGAGCAGATGGAGTTGACTATGTATTGGAATGTTCAGGAGTATTTACAACAATAGAAAAAGCAAATGCACATATAGAGGCTGGAGCAAAAAAGGTTATAATATCTGCACCTTCAAAAGATGCACCAATGTTTGTAATGGGAGTAAATCAAGAAAAGTATACACCAGATATGAACATAATATCAAATGCATCATGTACAACAAATTGTTTAGCACCACTTGCTAAAATAATAAATGATAATTTTGGAATTAAAGATGGTCTTATGACAACTGTACATTCAATAACAGCTACACAAAAAACGGTAGATGGAGCTTCTAAAAAGGATTGGAGAGGTGGTAGAGCAGCAAGTGCAAATATTATACCTTCTACAACAGGTGCTGCAAAAGCTGTTGGAAAAGTTATACCAGAGTTGAGTGGAAAATTAACTGGTATGTCATTTAGAGTACCAACAGTAGACGTTTCTGTTGTGGACTTGACTTGCAACCTAGAAAAACCGGCAACATATGAAGAAATATGTGCAGCAGTAAAGAAAGCATCAGAAAACGAAATGAAAGGAATAGTTGAATATGTGTCAGATCCAGTTGTTTCATCAGACTTTATACATGATGAGCATACTTCTATATTTGATGCGACAGCAGGAATTGCATTAACAGATACTTTCGTTAAATTAGTTGCGTGGTATGATAATGAATGGGGATATTCAAATAAATTAGTAGACTTAGCAATATATATTGCTAGCAGAGGTTAATTTACAAAATCGGATATTGGCTGAATCCATATATCCGATTTTCAATAACAAAGGAGGTACAAAATGAATAAAAAAACAATACGTGATATAGATGTTCAAAATAAAAAAGTATTAGTAAGATGTGATTTCAATGTTCCACTAGATAAAGAAACAGGAAATATTACAAATGACTTAAGAATAGTTGCAGCATTACCTACAATAAAATATTTGTTAGAACATAATGCAAAAGTGATTTTATGTTCACATTTGGGCAAACCTAAAGGCGAAATTAAACCAAACCTTACGTTGAGACCAGTTGCAGAGAGATTATCTGAATATTTAGGTTTTGAAGTTAAATTTGCTACAGATATAGTAGGAGAAAGTGCAAAAAAATTAGCAAATGAATTAGAACCAGGAAAAGCAATTTTATTAGAAAATGTTAGATTTGATCCAAGAGAAGAGGCAAATGACAAAGAATTTTCTAAGGAGTTAGCAGATTTAGCTGAAATATATGTAAATGATGCATTTGGAACTGCACATAGAGCTCATAGTTCTACAACTGGTGTTGCTGAGTTTCTACCAGCAGTTTGTGGATTTCTAATGGAAAAAGAAGTTAAAATGTTGGGGGATTGTTTAGACAATCCACAAAGACCTTTTGTAGCAATACTAGGAGGAGCAAAGGTATCAGATAAAATTAAGGTTATAGAAAACCTGTTAGAAAAAGTAGACACTATTATAATAGGCGGAGGAATGACTTTTACATTTTTAAAAGCAATGGGATATGAGGTTGGAAATTCAATTTGTGAATTAGACCGATTAGATATAGCAAAAGAAACAATAGAAAAGGCAAAGATGAAAGGAGTAAAATTGTTGCTTCCAATAGATACTGTGTGTGGAAAAGAATTTACAAATGACACGGAAACAGTTACAGTAGATTCAAAACAAATTCCAGAAGGATGGCAAGGACTAGATATTGGACCAAAAGCAATAGAGGAATACACACAAGAACTAAAAAGTGCTAAAACAGTTATATGGAACGGACCTTTGGGAGTATTTGAATTTGAAAAGTTTGCAAAAGGAACAAATTCTATTGCAAAAGTGTTATCAGAGTTAGATGCAACAACGATTGTAGGAGGAGGAGACTCAGTGGCAGCAATAGAAAAGGGTGGTTTTTCAGATAAGATAACACATATTTCAACAGGTGGGGGTGCTTCATTGGAATTCTTAGAAGGAAAAGCTCTTCCGGGAATAGAAGCATTAAACGATAAATAATAAAAGTATAGAAGAACAGAAAACTTTTCTATCAAAATATAATTACTTTCCGACTAAATTCATATATTAAGGAGGAGGAATAAGATAAACAATGAGAAAAAAAGTAATTGCAGGAAACTGGAAAATGAATATGCTTCCAAATGAAGCAATGAGATTTATAGAAGAACTAGCACCTAAAATTAAAAATACAAAAAATGAAGTAATATTATGTGTTCCATATACAGATTTATTTTATTCACTATTGACTACACAAGATACAAACATAAAAATAGGGGCTCAAAATATGCATTGGAAGGAAAATGGGGCATATACTGGAGAAGTATCTGGCAAAATGCTTGAATGTATAGGAGTAAAATATGTAATAATAGGACATTCGGAAAGAAGACAGTATTTTGCAGAAACAGATGAAACAGTAAATTTAAAAATAAAATCAGCACTTGCCAATAATTTGAAACCAATAGTATGTGTGGGCGAAACTTTGCAACAGAGGGAAGAAGGAAAAACGACAGAAATCATTAAAAACCAAATAAAACAAGCATTTAATGATTTGACAAATGAGCAAGTTAGGAATATAATAATAGCCTATGAGCCAATTTGGGCTATAGGAACAGGCAAAACTGCAACAGCTGAAGATGCAAATAATGTAATAAAATCAATAAGAAAACAAGTTGAAGACTTGTATGGAAGTGATGTAGCGGAAAATATAATAATTCAATATGGTGGAAGTGTAAAGTCTGCAAATGCAGAGGATTTATTAAATACGTCAGATATAGATGGTGCATTAGTAGGAGGAGCAAGTCTAGATGCAGAGGAATTTGCGCAAATAGTTAATAAAGTATAATAAAATATAATTTTACGCGTTAAAGAAAGGAATATTAATTAAAATGAGTAATAAACTAACAATGCTAATGATATTAGACGGTTTCGGTAATAATCCAAACAAAAATGGAAATGCAATAGAAATGGCGGAAATGCCTAATATAAATAAACTAAAGAAAATATGTCCAATGACGGAAATATATACAAGTGGATTAGCAGTAGGACTTCCAGAAGGACAAATGGGAAACTCAGAAGTGGGACACACAAATATAGGGGCAGGAAGAGTTGTTTATCAGGAATTAACTAGAATTACAAAAACAATAGAAGACGGTGATTTTTTTAGTATACCAGAATTTACAGAGGCAATAGAAAATTGTAAGAAAAATAATTCAAAATTGCATATAATGGGGCTCCTTTCTGATGGAGGAGTACACAGCCATATAAGACATTTATATGCATTGCTAGAGTTGGCTAAAAGAAAGGATTTTGAAAATGTATTTATACATTGTTTCCTAGATGGAAGAGATACTCCACCTGCATCAGCAGAAACATATATAATGAAATTAAACGAAAAAATACAGGAAAAAGGTGTTGGAAAAATAGCAACAATTTCAGGCAGATTTTATAGTATGGATAGAGATAAAAGATGGGAAAGAGTAAAAAAATCTTATGACATGCTAGTAAACGGAATTGGTAATAAAGCTACAAGTGCAATTGCAGCAATAGAAAATTCATATCAAAAAGAAGTGTTTGACGAATTTGTTGAACCAACAATAATATGTAATGAAGAAGAACCGGTTGCAAAAATAGAAAAAAATGATTCAGTAATATTCTTTAATTTTAGACCAGACAGAGCAAGAGAAATAACCAGAACATTAGTTGATAAAGAATTTGAAGCCTTTGAGACAAAAAAAGATTTGAATTTGTATTACGTATGTTTTACACAATATGATGAGGAAATGCCAAATGTTAAAATTGCATTTAAACCTACAGCTTTAAAAAATACATTTGGAGAATATATATCAAATAAAGGATTAACACAATTAAGAATAGCAGAAACAGAGAAATATGCTCATGTAACGTTCTTTTTTAATGGTGGAGAGGAAAAACAATATAAAGGCGAGGATCGAATATTAGTACCTTCACCAAAAGTAGAAACATATGACATGAAACCAGAAATGAGTGCATATGAAGTAACAGAAAAAGTTGTAAATGCAATTAATTCAAAAAAATATGATTGTATAATTTTAAATTACGCAAATCCAGATATGGTAGGACACACAGGAAATCTTGAAGCAGCAATAAAAGCACTTGAAACAATAGATGAATGTGTTGGCAAAGTGGTAGATGCAGTTCAAAAAAATAATGGAACATTACTTATAACTGCAGACCATGGAAATATAGAACAAATGATAGATTACAAAACTGGAGAACCTCATACGGCACATACAACAAATCCTGTTCCACTGATATTAGTTGGCAAAGATGATGTAAAATTAAAATCAGGCAAATTAGCTGATTTAGCACCAACAATGTTAGATATAATGGGATTAGAAAAACCGGAAGAAATGACAGGAGAATCATTAATAATACAATAAAAGAACTGCCAATATTTTGGCAATTCTTTTTAATAAAATTTATAGTTTAGAACTAGATATTTGAAAATTAATACAATAATGAGAGGAGAAATGAAAATGATTTATTCAAAGGAAGTAGAAGAAATGTGTAAGGTAGCAAAAGGTGTTGACCATGGACCTGCTCCAATTCCCGAAGAAGGAAAATGGGTAAAAGCCAAAGAAATAAAAGATATATCTGGTTTAACACATGGTGTTGGCTGGTGTGCACCACAACAAGGAGCTTGTAAATTAACATTAAATGTTAAAGATGGAATTATACAAGAAGCATTAATAGAGACAATAGGATGTAGTGGGATGACACATTCTGCAGCAATGGCAGGTGAAATTTTAGTTGGAAAAACATTGCTAGAGGCGTTAAATACAGACTTAGTATGTGACGCAATTAACACTGCAATGAGGGAATTGTTTTTACAAATAGTATATGGAAGAACACAATCAGCATTTTCAGAAAATGGATTACCAATAGGTGCGGGAATGGAAGACTTAGGAAAAGGAAACAGAAGTCAGATTGGAACAATTTATTCAACCTTAGAAAAGGGACCAAGATACCTAGAATTAGCAGAAGGGTACATAACTGAGATAGGCTTAGATGAAAATGATCAAATAATTGGATACAAGTATGTAAATATTGGAAAAATGATGCAAAATATAAAAGCAGGAATAGAACCAATGGAAGCAATAGAAAAAGCAAGTGGCAAATATGGAAGATTTGATGAAGCCGTAAAGAAAATAGATCCAAGAAAAGAATAAAATAATTAAATAGAAAGAGGTAATAATAATGGCATTATTTGAAAGTTATGAAAGAAGAATAGACCAAATAAAACCAGTAATGGAGAAATATGGAATAAAAGATTTCGATGAAGCATTAAAAATATGTACGGATAAAGGATTTAATCCATATGAAATAACAAGAAGTATTCAAACTATTTGTTTTGAAAATGCTTGTTGGGCATATACATTAGGTGCTGCAATAGCTATAAAAAAAGGTTGTACAAAAGCACATGAAGCTGCAAAGGCAATAGGAGAAGGACTACAGGCATTTTGCATACCAGGTTCAGTTGCAGATGACAGAAAAGTAGGCTTGGGGCATGGAAATTTAGCATCAATGTTATTAAGTGAAGATACAAAATGTTTTGCTTTTCTAGCTGGACATGAGAGTTTTGCAGCAGCAGAAGGAGCAATAGGAATTGCAAAATCTGCAAATAAAGTAAGAAAAGAGCCTTTAAGAGTTATATTAAACGGATTAGGAAAAGATGCAGCACAAGTTATATCTAGAATAAATGGCTTTACATATGTTAAAACAGATTTTGATTTTTATACAGGAAAAGTAAATGTTGTAGAAGAAATTGCATATTCAAATGGAGAAAGAAGCAAAGTTAGATGCTATGGAGCAAATGATGTTAGAGAAGGAGTTGCAATAATGTGGCTAGAAGATGTTGATGTATCTATAACAGGCAACTCAACAAATCCAACAAGATTTCAACATCCAGTAGCAGGTACATACAAAAAAGAAAGATTAGAAGCAGGAAGAAAATATTTTTCAGTTGCATCAGGTGGAGGAACAGGAAGAACTTTACATCCAGACAATATGGCAGCAGGACCAGCATCATACGGAATGACAGATACAATGGGAAGAATGCATTCAGATGCACAATTTGCGGGTTCATCTTCTGTACCAGCGCATGTAGAAATGATGGGATTGATTGGCATGGGAAACAACCCTATGGTTGGAGCTACCGTTTCTATAGCAGTTGCAGTAGAGGAAAGTATGAAATAACAAAAAACAAACATAAATAAAACAAAAAACGCACAAAGTATGTGCGTTTTTTGATGCAGACAGAATGGCGGAATATATTATTATTCTGTCTGCTATGTAAGCAATCAATATCCTCCTTACGTACGGAGATTATAAGGAGAATATTTGATTGTTTTTTTTAAAGAGAGAAAGGGAAAGCCGTATGGCAAAGCAGAAAAATAACAACTTTCCCAATACCACATGTGCATGCCCCGAAAGCACTATGCAGTTTTCTCTCCTTTTGGAAGATGCGCTAAAAATGAAATAAATTCATATGTATAACACATCTTCTTATGTTACAGAAGCGGATTGCTTCGTAACAATACAATTATACTACAAAGAAAATCAAAAGTCAACATAATCCACGCAAAAAAGACACACTTGCGTGTGTCTCTTTTGCAGAGGCGTATGGCTGTCCTTTCCAAACAACCATTTTGAAAAAATGCCTCTTTTTTCGGGGATACTCACCTGATACACAATACAGGGGGGAAACTACCAAGGTGAACAAGGAGAACATGGTGAGTACCCCGAAAAGAAAGAAATGAGCAAATTTGTGAGGTGACTCATCGTACCACCAAAGACGTAAAGTGGACGATGAAAGCCCATTTCTTTCTTGGATGAGAGCATCGCTCTCGACGAAATCTACCAGATATATGTTCTGGTAGACAGAATACATATGTAAAAATATATACATATATATGTTTACATATGTGGGAGTGATTACTCCCAAACTAGTTATTATTATAATATATAATAAGACAAAAGTCAACATTATTGACCAAAATTATGTTAAACAATTGAAATTTTAAATAAAAAATTAATAAATAGATATAATATATTTAAATATATCATATAAGAAGGGAGTATTAAAGAATGAAAGATTTTTTAAAGATCGAAAACATAAAAGCAATGGAAATATTAGATTCTAGAGGAAATCCAACTGTACAAGTAGAAGTAATAACAGAAGGAGGTTTTACAGGTGTAGCAATGGTACCATCAGGAGCTTCAACAGGGAGCTTTGAAGCAGTAGAATTGCGAGATGATAACAAAGAAAGATATTTGGGTAAAGGAGTATTGCAAGCAGTACAAAATGTAAATAAAAAAATTGCAAGAGAAATAGAAGGAATGAATGTATATGAACAGGTAAAAATAGACAAAAAACTAATAGAAATTGATGGAACAGATAATAAAGCTAGACTGGGAGCCAATGCTATATTGGGTGTTTCCATAGCGGTTGCAAGGGCAGCAGCAAATTCTCTAGGAATGAGTCTATATAATTATATAGGTGGAATAAATGCAAAAGAACTTCCTATACCTATGATGAATATAGTAAATGGTGGCAAACATGCGGATAGTAATTTAAATATTCAAGAATTTATGATAATGCCTGTTGGGGCTCGAAATTTTAAAGAAGGGTTACGAATGGGAGTGGAAGTATATCATAATTTAAAAAAAGTGCTAAAAGCAAATGGGTTATCAACTGCTGTAGGAGATGAAGGTGGATTTGCCCCTAAAGTAGAAAATGAGGAAGAAGCTATAGATATAATATTAGAAGCGATAGAGAGAGCAGGATACATTGCTGGAAAAGACGTATGCTTAGCAATAGACGTGGCAGCAACAGAAATGTATGAAGAAGCACAAAAAATTGAAAAAGAAGGATATTATTTTTGGAAAACTAATGAATTTAAAACAAGAGAAGAAATGGTAGAATATATAGTTGATTTAACAGAAAAATATCCAATAATATCTGTGGAAGATGGATTAGCTGAAGAAGACTGGGAGGGTTGGAAGATGCTAACAAATAGAATTGGAGAAAATATTCAACTAGTTGGGGATGATTTATTTGTTACAAATACTAGAAGACTACAAAAAGGGATAGACAACAAAATTGCAAATAGTATATTAATAAAATTAAATCAAATAGGTACACTAACAGAAACATTAGATGCAATAGAACTAGCCAAAAAAAATGGATATAAAGCGGTAATATCACATAGAAGTGGAGAAACAGAAGACACTACAATTGCAGATTTAGCAGTTGCAACAAATTCGGGGCAGATAAAAACAGGAGCACCATGTAGAACAGATAGAGTATCTAAATATAATAGACTATTAAATATAGAAGCAGAAATTAAATAAAACAGGAATTCTAAAGTAAGCAATGAAAGAAGCAACTAGTCAAATTAACTAGTTGCTTTGTGGTTGGGGTACTGTGATTCGAACACAGGAATGTCGGAGTCAGAGCCTTTATAAGTGTTTTATATATTTTGTTATTTATTATTATATAATACTTCTTAAAATAGCTTTATCTCAAACATTTTTCCCATACTAATTTATCTAACTTACTATTAAACAATATTTATAAAATAACATATTTTTTAATGTTTTGGTTAGATATTGGTTAGATGTTATTTATGAACTATTATAACAGATAATCTACCATTGATAAATAGATTTTGAAAATTTTTTATAAAATTTTATCGTAAAAAATTACTCTATCCTCACAATAAATTGCCTTAAATCGATTGTGATGGCTAATTAAATAGAATAAACATAGACTACTTGTAGTTTTTAAGCTACAGGTAGTTTTTTATGTTTAAAAGAGAATTGCCACAAACTCTTAAAAAGTGATAGGTGTAATGAGCCGATGCTATAAAGTTCATTCGTATTTGTATAAGCAGTCTAATTATACAAGGTGAGTGAGTGAGATTTTAGAACACAGACTCACAATAATAAAAGAGTATTCGGTGGCATATCTTGGTGTGGATTTATAATTGTAAAAAGTTTGGACAAGTATGAACAAAGATACTTTAGTAGTATCAACAATTATAGTAGCAAAAGCTACTTACTAGACTACCTATGAAACGAGGCGAACGACCGACGGTTTCTACTTATATAGGCGTAATAATTCTATTTGTAACAATGGGATTATTACACCTAATTCACTTTAGCTCTCTTCCTCTAGTTTCTGCTTAGTAGTTGCTAAAGTAAATGCCAAAAAGCGCTTATGCTTTTGGGTTGTGAGTAAAAAATTTATTTTTTTGCTCACATTCATAAAAATTGCAATAAGCAAATTTTTATGAAAAATCTAAAATGCAATTAAGAAATTTTAGGTTTTGGGGTGTGGGATTGCCTAACCCTGCCACACAGACAAACTTTGTTTGTCTAGTGTGTTAGACATTGAAACAATATCTCGAGCAAAGAAGGAGGGGCAAGGAGATATGAGTCATGTTATTGTAAGAAATGAAAAATTAACACGAGCAGAAGTAAATGGAAAAGGAACTCATAATGATAGAAAAGCAAAAAATCATACTAATAAAGATATTGCTCCTACAAAAACACACTTAAATTATTACATTAAAAAAAATGGACTAACATACGCCAAAGAATTTGATAAATATTTAAAAGAAAATAATGTGCAAGGTCATCTTAGGAGTAATAGTATAATAATGTGTCAAATGATATTTACATCTGACCAAGCATTCTTTGATAAAATTGGAGAAAAAGAGACCAAAAGATATTTTGATGAATGTTATAAATTTATATGCAGTTATAAGAATCTAGGAGAAAAAATATAATATCAGCAGTGGTACATTTAGATGAAGGTGTACCACATATGCACTTAATGTTTGTTCCTGTTGTTCATACCAAAGACAAAGATGGAAACGACATTGATAAAATTTGTGCAAGAGATTTTTGGAAAGGTCAAGACAGTTATAGAAAATTACAGGATGCCTACTTTAATCATATAAAATCAAAGGGTTTTAATTTAGAAAGCGGTATGTTTGTAGAAGATACTGACAGAAAACATTATACAGTTGAAGAATATAAGAAAATTACAAATTATGAAAATACTAAGAAAGTTCTAAAAGAAATTAAACTAGAAATACCAGAAGTTCCAAATATAAATGAAATTAGTAAGTTTTCAACAAAAAGAGATGAAAAAATACTAAAAGAAATCATAAAACCTAAAGATGATTTAATTAAAGAATTATATAATGTAATTTATCATTGCATAAAGAAATATCAAAACAATCCAAAATTGTTGATGAGGCTGTAAAATATCAAAAAGAACGAGATAAAATCATTGCAGATAACAAGAAATTACACAATACTGTAAAAGAAATAAAACACGAATATCAAAATAAAAATAATACTCTTGATTTAAAATATGATAACAGAAAAAAAGAACTTGAAAAGGAATATCAAGAAAAATCTTATAATTTAGAGTATGAATACAAATATAAAGTTAGTAAATTAGAAAAAGAAAATAGTAAATTACACAAAATAATTGATAAATTCTACGAAACTATTGATAAATTCATACATTGGATTTGTGTTAAATTTGATATTGCTGAAGAAGATAATTTAATTAGAGATTTTCAAAAAGAAACTAATACTTTTCTTGATCCAGAAAAACAAATAAAACATGAAGAAATGGAAAAAGAATGGGATTTGGAAAGATAATTTTAAAATCAAACTTTGCAATTTTATTTTCTACTATTTTTTCAATTATTTTCCAATTATACAGGGGTTACTACTAAAAAATATGAAAAACTGGGGTACCTAAATAATAGGTACCCTAGTCGCTGTTTTGTTACAACAAAATCACTTTCTCATTTTACAACGAAGTTTATGATTCTGTTAGGAACGAAAATCACTTTCTTGATTTCGCACCCGTTGAGCTTTGCATTAACATAGTCCATAGCCATTTTCTGAATTTCTTCCTTGCTGATATCCTTCTTGACATTTAGCACGGTGATATTCTTGGAGTTGATCTGAACCGGAATATTGATATTTGCATACATTCCGATTTTTTCATCAACTTCAGGCCATTTTTCCTTGAAAATGCTACATGTATGTCCTAAAGATTCCCAGTAGTATTCAGCCAGGTGCGGTGCTTCCGGAGCCATCAACTTGGTTACATTTTCCATGACATCGATAAGAATCTTAGAATTTCTGCCAGTGTCAAGATAGGATCTAATGTTGCTGAACAGCTCCATCATTCTCGCGATTGTTGTGTTGAACTGGAAGGTATCAAGACCGTTGGTAATTTTATCGATAGTGGAATTCACTGCAATCAAAAGCTTAATTTCCTCATCTTCGCAGATATCCTCAAGCTTCTCAATTCTCAAGTATTTCTCGAAAATCCTGTCGACTCTGTCGTAATACTTCTGAATTGATGCAATACCACTTTCAGACCATGGACCACCCTCAGTGTAATTGAAACCAAACATCAGGTAGGTTCTGAATACATCAGAACCGAACTTATCAATGTACTCATCCGGAGAAACAGTGTTTCCCTTGGACTTACTCATCTTCTGACCATCAGGGCCAAGAATGGTACCCTGGTGAACCAGAGAGGTAAATGGTTCATCAAATTTGAGATAACCAGCATCTCTGAGAACCTTTGTTACGAATCTTGCATATATAAGATGCATACAACTATGCTCTGCACCACCGACATACTTGTCAACAGGAAGCATCTGATTGATAAAATCTGGGTCAAATGCCTGCTTGTCATTTCTTGCATCAGGATATCTCAGCATATACCAAGAGGAACACATGAAAGTATCCATGGTGTCCACTTCGCGTCTTGCTTCCTTACCACAGCAAGGACAAACAGTTTTCACAAAGCTTTCGCATCTTGCCAAAGGAGATTCGCCATCTGGTTTGAAATCCACATCATACGGGAGAAGCACAGGAAGCTGTTCATCAGGAACAAGAACTTCTCCGCAATCATCACAGTAGATAATCGGGATAGGTGCTCCCCAGTATCTTTGACGAGAAATCAGCCAGTCTCTCAAACGATATGTAACCTTTTTACCTCCAACGCCGTTGATAGACAGATAATCAACAATTGCCGACTTAGCCTCTTCAACACTCATACCATCAAGGAAGGCAGAATTAATCATTTTTCCTTCACCGGTATATGCGCAATGGTTATCGGGTTCAAATGCATCAATAACAGGTACAATTTCAAGCCCGTACTTGGTAGCAAACTCGTAATCACGATCATCGTGTGCAGGAACTGCCATAACGATTCCGGTTCCATAGCTTTCCAGTACATAGTCAGAAATCCAAATCTGGACCTTCTTACCAGTCACAGGATTCTCTGCATATGAGCCAGTAAATACACCTGTCTTTTCATGAGAAGTACTCTGACGTTCGATTTCTGTCATTCTCTCGGTGTTTCTCACATATGCTTCGACTTCCTCTGCATGTTCTGCAGTAACAAGCTTGTTAACAAGCTCATGTTCGGGAGCCATAACAATATAAGTCACACCAAAAACGGTATCCGGGCGAGTGGTGAAGATCTCAAGATCCCCAACCACATCATTTTTGAAGATTACAGAGGAACCTTCAGACTTACCAATCCAATTTCTCTGCATAGCCTTCGTTTTCTCAGGCCAGTCCAGACCATCAAGACCGGTAAGCAGTTCTTCTGCATAATCAGTAATCTTGAGAAACCACTGATTCATATTCTTAATGTGGACATCAGAGCCACATCTTTCGCACTTGCCCTGCTTTACCTGTTCTCTTGCAAGAACAGTCTGGCAGGACGGGCACCAATTTGCGGGTGCGGCTTTCTTGTAAGCAAGACCTCTTTTGTACAGCTCACAGAAAACCCACTGGGTCCACTTATAGTATTCTGGATCACATGTCACAACCTCATTAGACCAGTCGAACATTCCGCCCATCTCTTTCAGCTGACCACGCATAACTTCGATATTCTTCATGGTGCTGTCATAAGGATGAGTTCCGGTCTTTATTGCATAGTTCTCAGCAGGGAGTCCGAATGCATCAAAACCCATGGGTTGAAACACATTAAAGCCCTGCATCTTTTTGAACCGAGCATAGCTATCTACTAAGCCAAAGTTGAACCAATGGCCCAGATGAAGCTTAGCGCCAGAAGGATAAGAAAACATATCCATGACATAGAGTTTCTTTCCCATCTTGGAATGGTCAAAGGCCGAAAGCCTTTCTCTCTCCCACTTGTCTTTTGCAAATTTTTCAATCTGCTTAATTTTCTCGATATTCATAAGATACCTCCATTCAGATAAGATTGTTCAAGCTAAAGGTTAAAGTCTCATTATTACCGTTTTTGTAAAGGATTTCCTGTACACAAATGTGATACAAAATCTCGGTTGCTAAACGATGATTCTTGAGTTCTCCCTTTTCGCTGCGTACTTGATTTGAGCAACGTTTTCATATCTCCAAATTTCGTCGTTCGGATCAACCTGGAAAGAGATCGCGTCCAGCAAAAGGATTTTCTTCATGATTTTTCCCTCCATTTGGTTTTTAATGTTTTTCGACATACATATTAAATTTTCAATGTACATATTAATACAAGCTTATAATTTTCAACCTCATTGTAAAAATTTTTGGTTCTGCCATTGTGAATTTTCACATAAGCACAATTATAATATTATACTAATAGCGTTTATATTATATCACTCATTTTATATTATGTCAATTGTTTTTTGCGATATTGTATTATTAGTCATATTTCAACATAGTAAAAATTAAAAAGTTAATTTGATAAATCAAATTAACTTTTTAATTCATTATATTTCTTTAACAATTTCAGTAGCAATCTTCAAACACTCTTTTAATATAAAACTTCTATCCTCTTTTAAAGTTCTTATATCCCAAGCTTCTCCAACAAGTGTATCATCTGAATATAAAAACTGATAAGCATTAATATTTCTTGAATTTGCCACAGCCATGACAGATGCACATTCCATCTCTACAACCTTACAACCACTTTTTATCCTTTTTTTTATTTTATTTCTAGTTTCTTTATATAAAGCATCCGTAGTCCATGTTTTTGTTAACTCATAATTAATATTTTTCTTCTTAAAAATTTCTTCTAATCGTGTTGCTGTTTTTACTTTTACAAAATCTGATACTGGCATATAATGGTAACTTGTTCCCTCATCTCTATATGCTTCTGTTGGTATAATAAATGCTCCTTTTTTCATATCTGAGATAAGTTCCCCACAAGATCCAAAGAATATAAAATTTTCAACTCCTCTAGCATGAATTTCTTCCATCATTGAAGTTGTTGCCGGACCTCCAACTAAAGTTCTATATAAAATAACACTTTCTTTACCAATTTGAGTTTTATATATTTTAATTTCCTCACCACATACATTAATCTCACTATATTCTTCAAATTCCTCTTTATTCTTCACAACATCTATCAACTCTTTTTTAAAGCAAACAATTGCAGTTTTTGGGAGTTCTTTTTGTCCTCTAGTTAAAATTTCAGCCTTAACAACTTCTTCACTCTCATCATAAGAATCTATTAAACTCATATTTATCCTCTTTACAATTTATAAAATTAATAATATTAATATATCATATAATTGTACTTTTGTAAAACACATTATATATGATATTTATATTATTTATTCTCAATCATCCAATTATATAATTTATCTTCTTCAAGTTTACCTTGCTTAAATAGCTTAATTTTATCTTGTGCTTCCTTTTTCCATTTATCAAAATCTTTCTTTATCTTTTTATCTTCTTTATTCCTATAAACCACCATAACCTTCTGTTGATACATCTTTCTATATAAACCTAAAGCAGGAACACTCTCCAAATTCTTTTTATAATTTATAGTTGCACCTTTTTCTCTACAAGTTGCACTACCATCAACATTGGGTAAATCACAATATATTTCATTTTGCCTAAATGTTGGAATAAAGTACCTACCACAAATTTGGCAAGTTTTAATTGGTAGATTTTCTTGTCTTACAAGTTGATCTAATATTGTAAAGCAAATACTTCTTAATTTTGTACTTGTATAAACATTATGCAATTCTAAGTTTGGGTTTTTATCTTCAATACCTTTCATCAAATGTTCAATACTCTCATTGTGATGACGATTATGTATATTTATATAATTGTCTAAAATTACTTCCACATCTTGAGAATATGTATAAATATCGTTTTTTATTGCGTATGCAACAAACTTTGAAGATATAGACTGTTCCTTATATTCTTCATTTCCATTTAAGTTATATACAAAATCTACACATTTTCTAAAATTATCTTGCCATTCTAATAAATCATCTAAACATGTATTATAAATATCTTCTAACATATCCATAAATTCTATATCTGTTATAAATTCATCATTTTTCGAATATATGTAAGGTACATATTCTTTTATAAGTTCAAAACCATAGGCATAAAAGAAAGTATTATATGCAGATGCAAAAGAAGAAAAGTCAGCATTTAAAAAATTAATTAGTAACATTCCTATACTTTCTGCATAATGAATATAAATAGTTGAAGGATGTTTTATAATTTCCTTTTTTCTATTTAATTTTGTTTTAGAAATATCTTTTTCCAACTTTAAATATACTCTTGTTTCATCTCTCGTCTTTTCTTCATCATTTTCTTTGTCTGTATCTTTTCTCAGTACATTATATAAATATAATGGTGTTGAGTAATATTCTTCTTTTTCCTTTATATTAAACCATATATAAAAATCTTCTGATACTAAATGTGAAGGTAACTCTTTCATTTCTATTTCCTCCAAAAAAATTTTAGTAAAACATTTAAAATTGTATTGACAAATATAAATTATGATTATATGACAACAATATCAAATTTCATTGTAAGATTTTTCACAATATTATAATACAACATATAGTAAAAAATGTCAACAATGAAATAAAAAGTTAATTATAAAATGTAAGTTCCTATAGGATACTTATGTCAAAAATTTTACAAACAAAAAATCAACCATAGAAGGAGGCTAAATGAATATGAGTAATAAAGAGAAGATTTTAGATTTATATTATAATCAACATTTGAAACAAAATAAAATAGCAGGAATTGTTGGTACTACTACTCAATATGTTTCAAAGGTAGTAAGAACAAAGAAATAAAGAAGAAAAAGAAAAACGCAAAAAAGAAAATTCTGAAAATAGAAAAATTTATTTACAAGAATATTTTAAAACTTATAATAGACCAAAGAAAGATGACAACAGTTACGAGCAAATGATAGCACAACAAATTCAAGATTCAATGTAACTATCGTTTAGTAATAGTAACATTTCAAATTATGTTTTTGTAAAATGGAATTCATCTGCTTATCATACTAATAATAAAGGAAACTTAGTAATAGATAGAAAATTGAAAGTTGGATTTGATGTTCCAAAATCAGTAAATATGAATATTAAAATACCTGCACAGAAATATAAAAATAGATGTGTTTATAGTTATTAATGAGATTTATTAAAATTGTTTAATAAGTCTTTTTTATTTTAAATTTTAAAGAAAGGAGATCTGCCCTATGGGAAGTATTAAAGAAAATTATGAAATGATGTTTACTTCATATCCAGATTTAGTAAATATCAATCAATTAAAGGAAATGCTTGGAATTGGTATAACTCTTGCTTATAGATTAGTACGAAATAAAACAATAAAAGCACTTAAAGTTGGTAGACAATACAAAATACCAAAAAGAAATGTTATAGCATATTTAACAAATCAAAATGAAATATAGACTGGATTTAAAGTTATAAACATGGTATTATACCAATATCAATAGTAGGTTAAATCTAGTCTGTTATGAGAAAAGAAAGGAGTTTTAATGAATATAACAGCAAGCCTACAAATAAAAAATAATATTTATCAAGTTGTTTTAAATTATAAAGATATTAATGGTAAAAGAAAACAAAAATGGGTTTCAACAGGACTATCTGAAAAAGGTAATAATAAACGTTTAGCAAATCAAAAAATGCAAGAAATTTTAGCAGATTTTAAAGAAACTATTAATTGTACTACATCAAAGAACAATAAAAAATTATTTACTTTATATCTTAAAGAATGGTTGCTAGATATTAAAAATACTATTGAAGAAAACACTTATGATTCTTATAAAGTTATAGTGAATAAAATTTGCGATTATTTTGAAGATGAATAATTACTACTTAAAGATTTAAAACCTGTTCATATTCAAGAATTTTATACTACTTTATATGAAAAAAATTAACCGGAAATACAGTATTACATTATCATAATGTTATAAGAAAATCATTGCAAACTGCTCTAAAATTAGACTTAATATTAAGTAATCCTGCTGATAAAATTGAAAGACCGAAAAAAGAACAGTATATTGGTACTTTTTATTCTAAGGCTGAACTTAATACACTTTTTAGCTTAATAAAAGATGATCCTTTAAAAATAGTTATTTATCTTGCTAGTTTTTATGGATTGCGAAGAAGTGAAGTTTTAGGTTTAAGATGGGATGCATTTAATTTTGAAGATAAAACAATTACCATCAAACACAAAGCCATTGAAACCAGAAAAGATAATAAAAGAGTTATTCTTTTGAAGGATAAAACTAAAAATCAATCTAGTTATAGAACTTTACCATTAGTTGATGAGATTATCGTTCTTCTAAAAGAACACAAGAAACAAATTGATGAAAATGAAAAATTATGTGGAAACAGTTATAATAAACAATATTTAGATTATGTATGCGTCGATTCTACTGACAAATTATTTAGACCAGAATATGTTACAGACCATTTTACTTTGATTATGAAAAAGAATAAAGATGTTTTAAGAAAAATTACTTTTCATGGATTAAGGCATTCTTGTGCTAGTCTTTTACTTGCTAAAGGAATACCTATGAAAGAAATTCAAGATTGGCTTGGACATTCTACTTATTCTACTACTGCTAATATTTATGCCCATTTAGAAAAAGATACAAAAAATAAGTCTGCAAATGTTCTTTCAAATACTTTAACATTCGCAGAATAATATACCTCGCGAAAAATTGTTAGTGAACACAGTGAACGATTTTTTTCGCGAAACAAGGAGCAACAGTGTTTTGACTTAAGTTGTTTTGTAAAACAAAGCAACTAGTCAAATTAACTAGTTGCTTTGTGGTTGGGGTACTGTGATTCGAACACAGGAATGTCGGAGTCAGAGTCCGATGCCTTACCGCTTGGCGATACCCCAATGTTTTTTCTATGTATACTATAATAGCACACTTTTATTAAAATGTCTATATATTGACAAGATATGTTATTATAATTATAGTTAATATTTAGTAATATTAATTAATTATATATAGAAAGAGTGGAATTTTGATGAACAAAAAAGAAATATTAAATAGATATTCAAATGAAGATGAAAAGATACTTATGGCTAAAGTAATGGATAAAATAGAATTTACATTAAATAGAAATACTATAGAAAATACGGACTTTTTAGACTTATATCAAAAGGAATTAGTAAAAGATTTACTAAGGAACATAGAATTTAGTAATTATACTTTTTGGGGTGGAAGTGAGACAGCAGAAAGAGAAATTTTAATATTATATCCAGAAAAGCTAGAAGGAATATTAAAAAAAGAAGATGTTGCAGAAAAACTATTAAGCATTGTGAACGTAAATTTGCCAAATGAATTGAAAGGCGAATATAATCATAGAGATTATTTAGGGGCTATTATAAAATTAGGAGTAAAAAGGGAAAAAGTAGGAGATATATTTGTTAGAAATGATGGAGCAGATATAATTGTTTTAAAAGAAATAGAAGAATATTTGCTTACAAATTTAGGACAATTAACCAGATTTGGCAAGAGCCAAATAGATATTAAAGATATAAAAGACCTTGAAGAAATAGAAACAATAACTCAGAAAGTTCAAGTAATAATTCCTCAAATGAGATTAGATTGCATTGTTTCAGAAGGTATAAGATGTTCAAGAGCGAAAGCAAGTGAAATAATAAAGCAAGAGAGGGTATTTGTAAATCATAAATTAGAAACAAAAAATTCCAAACTATTAAAAGAACAAGATATGATTACAATAAGAGGCAAGGGAAGATTCAAGATAAACACAATTTTGTCAAGAACAAAAAAAGATAAGATAGTGTTAGAAATTGAAAAATATGTATAAATATTTTAATATATAGTACAAAAATAATGTAGAATAAAATCGAAGAAAGCATATTATATATTAATAGTATTAAAAACAATACTATTGAGGAGGTAGAAAATATGCTAGAAAATAACTGCAGAAGAGCATTCAGATGTTGCATAGATATAGTAATATTTATAATTTCCATTTTACTAACTTTTGTAATAGGAGTTTTGGTAGGCGGAGCAACAGAATTGGCAACAGTAATAGGAACAGGTGGATTTATAGTATTAATAACAGTATTTGTACTATTTATTATAATTAGAGTTGTACAATTGTTATGCTGTAAAATAAAATGTTGTTAATTAAAAAAAGATATTGAAAAAAAATCTTGCATATTGTAAAATATATGCAAGATTTTTTATTGAAAAGGGTAAAAAAATGGCAAATATAATAGATGGTAAATTGTTGGCTAGTAAAATAATGAAAAAGTTAAAAGAAGAAGTAAATAGTCTAAAACAAGAAGAAATTTGTCCTAAATTAGCGGTTATAATGGTAGGAAATGATAAGGCATCGGAAGTATATGTTCGAAACAAAAGCAAAGCATGTAACGAAGTAGGTATAGAATTTGAAGAGTTTATTCTAAAAGAAGATATAACTATGCAACAACTTCTAGCAATAATAGAAAAACTTAATAATAGAAAAGATATACATGGAATATTATTACAAAGTCCAATACCAAAACATTTGGACATTAGAAAAGCATTTAATACCATAAACTGCCAAAAAGATGTGGATGGATTTAACCCAATAAATATTGGAAAATTAATGATAGGAGAAGATACATTTATTTCTTGTACACCATATGGAGTTATAAAAATGCTAGAGGATAACAATATAAAAATAGAAGGAAAGAATGCAGTAGTAATAGGAAGAAGTAATATTGTTGGAAAACCATTAGCACAATGCTTGTTAAACAAGGATGCAACAGTAACAGTTTGTCATTCTAAAACCCAAAATTTGGAAGAAATAACAAGACAAGCAGACATATTGTTGGTGGCAATTGGCAAACCAGAATTTGTAACTGCTAAAATGGTAAAAGAAGGAGCAACAGTAATAGATATAGGAATAAACAGAAATGAGGAAGGAAAATTGGTAGGAGATGTGAAATTTGACGAAGTTTCACAAAAGGTACAATATATATCGCCAGTACCAGGCGGTGTTGGACCTATGACAATTGCAATGTTACTTAATAATGTAATAAAAGCAGCAAAACAACAAAATATAGGGGGCTAAAACTTAATAGTCCTCTTTTTTGATGCAATGATAAAAAATAGGTTAAATATTCAATTAGAGAAAGGAATTAATTAAAAAATGGAATATAAAATAATAAAGATTAATGAAAAGGAATACCCTAAAAAATTAAAAAAAATATATGCACCGCCTCAAGAACTATATGTATTGGGAAATTCAGAGATACTTAATGAAAATAGTATTGCAATAGTAGGATGCAGAAATTGTTCAACATATGGAGCAAATATGGCAAAAAAGTTTGGATATGAATTATCAAAAAAAGGAATAAACATAATTAGTGGTTTAGCAAGAGGAATAGACACATATTCACATATAGGCAGTCTTATGGCAAATGGTAAAACAATAGCAGTTTTGGGGAGTGGATTGGATAAGATATATCCTGCGGAAAACAAAAAACTATGCAAGGCAATAATAGAAAAGGGAGGAGCAATAATAACAGAATTTCCAATAGGAACAAAGCCGGAAAAGACAAACTTTCCCATTAGAAATAGAATAATAAGTGGATTATCAGATGGAATACTTGTAATAGAAGCCAAAGAAAGAAGTGGAACATTAATAACAGTAGGGTATGGTTTAGAACAAGGAAAAGAAATCTTTGTAATACCGCGGAAATATAACAAGTGAGTTCTCTACAGGAACTAATAAACTAATAAAAGATGGCGCAAAAATTGTAATGTCTATAGAAGACGTATTAGAAGAACTGCAATAAGATTAAAATTTTGTCAAAAGTCTTTTCATTTTTAATATTATAATATATAATATATTAGTAATATTTTAATTGAGAAGGAAAGTTTTTTCCATCTAAATTAATGCCTTTAGAAAGGAATGAGATAAAAAATGAGATCCAACAATAAAAAGACAAATGAATATGAAATAAAAGGGAAAAAAAGAAACAAAAAAGATAAAAAGAAACATTCAAAATTAAAAAAAGTAATATTAATAATATTTATAACATTAGTAATAATTGGATTAACAGGTATTGGAATATTTGCAGGGATATTCTTTAGTGATAAATGGAAAATTACTAAGGAAGATGTAGTTATAGGTTATAACAATACTACTGTTTATGATTCAGAGGGAAAATTTTTATGCGAGTTATCAGGAGATGAAAATAGAAAGATAATATCATTAGCAGATATGGGAAAATACATACCAAAAGCGTTTGTAGCAATAGAAGATGAACGTTTTGAAAAACACTCAGGTGTTGATTTAAAAAGAACAGCCGGAGCAATAGTAAACTTTATAATTCACAGAGGCAAATCTTCTTATGGAGGTAGTACAATAACACAACAATTAGTAAAAAACATGATGAAAGAAGATGAAGATGAAGGTCTAGCCGGTGTAAGAAGAAAAATAAGAGAATGGTCAAGGGCATATCAAATAGAGCAAATGCTATCAAAAAATCAAATACTAGAGACATATTTAAATCAAGTATTTATGGGCGGAGGAACAAATATATATGGTGTAGAAAAAGCATCAAAATATTACTTTAACAAATCTGCATCAGAGTTAACATTAGCAGAAGCAGCATTCTTAGCAGGCATAAATCGTGCACCAAATGCATATAACCCATATGAAGAGGGCAATGAAGAAGCAATAAAAAAAGTTACTAAAACTGTTTTAGTAAAGATGAAAGAACTTGGAATGATAGAAACAGAAGAAGAATATAATGAAGCAATAGCAACCGTAGACAAGGGTTTAACATTTACCAAAGGAGAAATAGTAGATTCAACTGATATATCATACCATACTGCAGCAGCTATAGACCAAGTTGCAGAGGATATAGCAGAACAAAAAGAAGTAAATATAAAAGAAGCAAGAAGAATATTATATAGTGGAGGGTATAAATTATACACAACACAAGTAACAAGCATTCAAGAAAGAATGGAAAAAGAATATTTAAGAGATAAATACATATTTGATTCTAAAATAACAAAAGACGAAAACGGAAAATATAAACATACTCAATCTGGAATGACTATAATAGAACAAACAACGGGAAAAGTAGTTGGAGCCATGGGAGGATTGGGCTCAGACTCAAGTCCATTAGGATTAAACAGAGCTACGCAAACATTTAGACAATGTGGTTCTACAATGAAACCATTAGCAGCTGTGGCAGCAGGACTAAATGCTGGTGTAATAACTGCAGCAACAGTATATGATGATTCATGGACTAACTTTGGAAACTGGGCACCGGGAAATTCAACAGGTTATGGTGGATTGAAATCAGTAAGATTTGGAATTGAAAACTCATCAAATATAATTAATTTAAAAATAATGTCAAATTTAGGACCAGAGAATTCTATAAAATTTTTAAATTCCTTGGGACTAGATACATATAACGAAGACGATAATATGTTGTCATTGGCTATTGGAGGAAGTACACATGGGTCTTCTCCACTTCAAATGGCAGCTGCATATGCAGCAATAGCAAATAATGGAGAATATATAACACCAATATTTTATACAGAACTTCAAGACTCTAATGGAAAAACAGTACTAAAGCCTACACAAGAAAAAAGAAGAGTTCTATCTGTAGAAAATGCATATATAGTACAAAGTATTTTACTTTCTTCTGTAAATGCAGGAATAGCAGATGTCGGAAGAATTTCTGGAATGGACTCAGCAGGTAAAACAGGAACAACAAATAATTATGTAGATAGATGGTATTGCGGATTTACTCCATATTATACAGGTGCAACATGGTATGGATATGATGAAAACGAAAAAGAACCATATGTTGGTAATAATCCATCAGGAGACATATGGAGAGAAATAATGAAAGATGTTCATAAGGACTTAGAAACTAAAAGGTTTGAAAAACCAAGTGGAGTTGTGTCAGCTAAAATATGTAGTCAGTCAGGAAAATTTGCAACAGACAAATGCAAAAACACATATTATGAATACTTTGTAAATGGAACAGTTCCAAAAGCATGTGAAGGACATATTGAATTAAAAATATGCAAGGATACGGGAAAAATAGCAACAGAATATTGCACTAATACAGAAACAAAAATATATACATCAAAACCGGAAAGAGAGCAAAATCCAAATTGGAGTACAAGTGCAGGAAATAAATATAATGTTCCAACTGCAACTTGTGACAAACATACAAAACCAGTGGTAGAAAAAATTAAGGTTCCACAAGTAATAGGAAAAACAGAAGAAGAAGCAAAAGGTTTGTTAAGTCAATTTTCTATTCAACTCGTATATGAAGATAATAAAACAGAAAAAGATGGAATTGTTTTAAGACAAAGTTTACAAGAAGGAACAATTGTAGATGCTGGAACATCTATAACAATATTTATAAACAAAAAAGTATTGCCAGAACCAGAGAAACCAGAAGAACCAGACAAACCAGAAGAACCAGACAAACCGAATGACAAACCAGAAAATTCAAATACAACAAATACTGCGGGACAATAAAAATTGGGGGAATTTTATGCAAGTAAAATTATATAATACTTTAACAAAAACAAAAGAAGAATTTAAGCCAATTGATAATAAAGAAGTTAAAATTTATACATGTGGGCCAACTGTGTACAGCTATGCCCACATAGGGAATTTTAGGGCATATATTTTTATGGATAATATACGTAGAGTTTTAAAGTATAATGGATATGATTTAAAACATGTTATGAATATTACAGATGTGGGACACTTAGAATCAGATGCAGATGAAGGCGAAGATAAAATGGAAAAAGCAGCAAGAAAAGAAAATAAGAACCCATACGAGATAGCAAAATATTATGAAAGTATGTTTTTTAGAGATATTGAAAGACTAAACATAGAAAAACCTGAAACCATTGCAAGAGCTACAGAGCATATACCAGAAATGATAGAATATGTCCAAAAATTAATTGACAACGGATATGCTTATGAAACAAGCAGAGGAATTTATTTTGATATATCAAAATTAGATAAATACCCTGTTCTGTCAAATAGAAATATAGATGATCAAATTGCAGGTGCGAGAGTAGAAGTAGACAAGGAAAAAAGAAATCCGTATGATTTTGCCATTTGGATTAAAGCGCCAGAAAACCATATAATGAAATGGGAAAGTCCATGGGGATTATCATATCCAGGTTGGCATATAGAATGTTCTGCAATGTCTTTAAAATATTTAGGAGAGCAATTTGATATTCATACAGGAGGAGTTGACCATATACCAACACATCACGAAAATGAAATAGCGCAAAGTAAAGGAAGAACAGGGAAAATACCTGCAAAAACATGGATGCATGTGGAGTTTCTACAAGTTGACAATGGAAAAATGGGAAAGTCATTGGGAAATGCATATACATTAGATCAACTACAAGAAAAAGGAATAGAGCCATTGGCATATAAATTATTTTGCTATACTGCTCATTATAGAACAAAATTGAACTTTACGTTTGAGATAGCAAAATCATCACAAATAGCAATAGATAGATTAAGAAATGGATATTTAAAGCATTTGAATGGAACAGATATTATAAATAATAATATTATAGAGGAATATAAAAAGAAATTTTTGGAAACAATAAATGACGATTTAAACATTCCTTTAGCAATGAGCATTATATGGGAAATAATTAAAAGTGAAAAAAAATCAAAACAATATGCAGAATTATTATTGGATTTTGATAGGGTTTTGGGATTAGACTTAAAAAATTCAAAAAAATATTTAGAAAGCAAAGAAAAAATACAAATACCAGAAGATATAAAAGAATTAATTGAAGAAAGAAAAAAAGCAAGAGAAGAAAAAAATTGGCAATTGTCAGATTTACTAAGAGACCAAATAAAGGAAAAAGGCTATATAGTAAAAGATACCAAAGAAGGAATGACAATTGATAAAATATAAAGGAGAAACAAAGGTGGAAGAACAAAAAATATCGTTTTGGAAAAGAATATGTATATCTGTAAAAAATGTAGAGAAATATCAAATATTGGCAGGAGAAAGTATAAAAAAATCAATTGTATATTTATTAAAAATAATGACTATATTTTCTCTAGTCGTCTCACTAGCGTTAACTATTAGATTTGGCAATGTTGTTACGAACCTAAAAAACTTTATAGAACAGAACATAGAGGAAATAAATTATAAGGATAATAAATTGAATGTAGTGGCTAAAGAGAATTTGACATACTATATAGATGAGGTTTCAACTAAAATTATAATTAATACCGGTGAGTTAACAGCGGAACAGCAAGCAGAATATGCAGAATCTCTAAAATACGAATTTAATGGAATTATGCTTTTAAAGGACAAAGTAATTATTAAAAATCAAATGACCAATATTCCTTCAGCATATAATTATTCTGATATTGCGGAACAATATGAAATAGGAACAATAAACAAACAAGATATAATAGAAAAATTGTCAGGAAAAAATCAATATACATTATGTTTTGTATTTTTTATTGTGATGACTATATACTTATTTATAATATATTTTTCTAGTGTTTTGATGGATGCGTTAGTATTAGCTATATTAGGCTATATAACTTGTTCGATTTTAAAAATAAAATTAAAACCAAGTGCATTATATAATATAGCAATATATGCATTAACATTACCAATAATATTAAATGCTATATATATGATTATAAATATATTTACAGGATTTACAGTTAAATATTTCCAAGTAATGTATACAGCAATCTCATATATATACGTTATTTCTTCTATATTAATTATTAAATCGGATTTTATAAAAAAGCAAGCAGAACTTACTAAAATATTGAGTGAGCAGGAAAAGGTAAAAGAGGAACTAGCAAAAAAAGAGCAAGAAAAAAAGGAAGAAGAAGAAAAAGAACGAATAAGAAAAAAGGACAAGGAAAAAGAAGACTCAGAGAAAAAGGAACATAATAAGAAAGAGAAAAAGGATTCAAATTTGGGAGAGCAACCAGAAGGAACTAATGCATAGTAGGAAGGGAGAAAATGATGAACAAAGATAAGGAAAAAGAAAAAAGAAAAAAACTAGTATATATTACTTTGTCAATAATAGTATTAGTTGCAGTATTTATAGTATTGGGAATGTACTTAGTAAATGCCAAAAACAAAGATAAAGTAAATGAGCTAGCTTATACTGACTTGATTAAGGAAATTGATGAGGGAAAAGTAGAAGAAGTAGAAATGACTGTAGGTAGCAATACTGTTAAGACCAAAATTAAAGACGTAGAGGAAAAAAAGATTACAAATGTACCAAATACACAAGCATTTATCGAATTAATCCAACAACAAAAAATAGATAAAAATAATGATATAAAATTAAATCAAAAACAACAAAGCATAATTGTAAAAACATTAACTTCATTATATGGTTTACTTCCTACAATAATGATATTAGTGTTATTCTTTTTAGTTATAAAAATGCAAGGATTAGGTGACAAAAGTAAAGTATATGATTCAGAAACTACAAATTCAAAAGTAAAATTTGAAGATGTAGCGGGCTTAGAAGAAGAAAAGCAAGAATTAATAGAAATAGTAGATTTTTTGAAAAATCCTAAAAGATTTTATGAAATGGGTGCTAAAATACCTAGAGGAGTTTTGTTATGTGGAAAGCCAGGAACGGGAAAAACATTAATAGCAAAAGCAATTGCGGGAGAAGCTGATGTTCCATTTATTTCTATGAGTGGTTCAGAATTTATAGAGATGTTTGCTGGATTAGGTGCATCAAGAGTTAGAAAATTGTTTGAAAAAGCTAAAAAGATATCACCATGTATAGTATTTATAGATGAAATAGATGCTATAGGCGAAAGAAGGTCATCAGGCAATGGAGCAGAAACGGAAAATAATCAGACATTAAATCAACTATTGGTAGAAATGGATGGGTTTGACACAGAAGAAACAATAATAGTTTTAGCAGCAACTAATAGACCAGAAATGTTGGACAAAGCATTATTACGTCCAGGAAGATTTGACAGACAAATAACAATAGCACTTCCAGACTTGAATGGAAGAGAAGCAATATTAAAAATTCACGCAAAAGGAAAGAAATTTGCAGATGATGTGAATTTAAGGAGTATAGCAGAAGATACGGCTGGATTTTCAGGTGCAGAACTTGCAAACATATTAAATGAAGCAGCAATAATAGCAACAATTAGGGGACATAAAGCAATATCAAACAATGATATAGAGGAAGCAGTAAAAAAGGTTACAGTTGGACTAGAAAAACAAAGTAGAATTGTGTCTGACAAAGATAAAAGACTAACTGCATATCATGAAGCAGGACATGCAATAGTAAGCAGTCAATTAGAAACACAAAAAGACATTAAAGAAGTATCTATTATACCAAGAGGTGTTGCAGGCGGTTATACAATGTATAAGACAAATGAGGACAAGTATTATATTTCTAAAACAGAAATGGAAGAAAAATTGGTATCATTGCTTGGTGGACGAGCAGCAGAACAAATTGCCTTAAACGATATTTCAACAGGAGCAAGTAATGATATAGAAGTAGCAACACAAATAGCAAAAAGTATGATAACAAAATATGGAATGAGTAAAACATTAGGTCCAATATATATAGACACAGATAAGGATCCTTATGAATTGCAATTGTTAGGCGAAAAATTTGGAGATGCAATAGGAGCAGAAGTTAAAATTATGATTGATACCGCATATGCGAGAGCTCAAGAAATATTAAGAAACAATATGCCAAAGTTGGATAAAGTAGCAGAGAAACTTTTAGAAAAAGAAATAATATCGGCAGATGAATTTCAAGAATTAATACAATAGGGACAATTATGGACAGTTCCAAAATGTGCAAATAGGACATTTTAGGACTGTCCCTAATTGAGCTTAATTTTCTAATAATTCTGGCTTTTTTAAATATTTTTTAAATAGTTTTACAGAATTTGCAAAATAATATCCATCGCAAATTCTTTCATCACAAACAATTGAAAAGGAAATACACTTTTCTTCTTTTATTATATCATCATCATATATGTAACTTTTTTTCTTTTTTCCCATAGCTATAAAAATACCAGTAGTACCAAAATTATAGAGATGATGATATATGGAGTCTATCCCAAGAGAAGCTACATTTGTAAGAAAGGCACTTGTATGAAATGGACTAGCATTTATAATACTTTTTGGGAGCAAGCCTCCATTATCTAGAAACATAATAGAATTAACCAAAAATTTCAAAAGCCAATTAGGTGTTAATGATAAAATTTTTGCTAATTTATCTGTTTCGTTAGAATTTGCATTAGACTTATTTTGAATTATTGTAGAAGATAATTTGTTATTAATTTCAAATATATTTTCATTGCCTGTAAAAGGTAGTTTTACAATTGTTTCAATTCCCTCATCAGATAAATCTTTTTTTATTGCTAAAGAAATATAAATACCAGTTCTTTCATATGTTATTCCATTCATTATAAATCTATTTAATTGAGGTCTTTGAGAAATAAGTTTTACCAAAGCCGAATAAATGGCACTCATGTAAGACAATTTTATTCCCTCATCTGCTTTTTTATCTATGTATTCATCAAGTGCTGTAATTGGTATATCCTCTGTATAATATACTTGTGCATCATTTCTTGTTTTCATTATATGTGGAATTAGCTTAAAAAAAGGTGAAATATTTTTGACCTTTTTTCCATCACTTCTATATCCAAACACTTAAACTCCCCCTTTTGTCAATGTATTTATATAGCGCATAACATAAATATACAATAAACGACAAAATATTGCAAGTTTATAATAATTTTTAAATTTTAGAAATTTAAAATTAAATGTTGTAATATAATTATAAAAATGATAAAATTTGTTTTGAAAGGAATTTTATAATGGATAATTTATTTAGTATATTAATAAAAAATATACCAGAAGAAAATATATATTTAAATGAACCAATGAAAAAACATACATCCTTTAAAGTAGGAGGTAATGCGGATATCTTTATAAAAATAAATGAACTTGAAGAACTAAAATATATTTTGAAAGTGGTAAAAAAAGAAAATGTTCCATTAACTATAATAGGAAATGGAACTAATATGTTAGTAAAAGATAACGGAATACGAGGAATTGTTGCAAAAATAAACATACAGAAAATACAAATAGAAGATAAAAATGAAGAAATAATTGTGACATTGGGTGCAGGAGAGCCTTTAGGCAAAATTGCACAAATCCTTTTAAAGAGTTCCATAGAAGGCTTTGAATTTGCATCTGGTATACCAGGAACAATTGGCGGAGCAATAAGGATGAATGCTGGTGCATATGGAGGAGAGTTTAAAGATATTGTTGAAAGTGTGACTTATATGGAGGAAACAGGCGAAATAAAAACAATAAAAAACAAAGAGTGTGAGTTTGAATATAGACACAGCTTGTTTTCTAACAAAAATTATATAATTATACAAACAACACTAAGATTAAAAAAAGGAAATGCAAAAGAAATAAAAGCAAAAATGGATGAATATGCAAAAAGTAGAAAAGCTAAACAACCTATAACTATGCCAAGTGCAGGTAGTACATTTAAAAGAGGAGAAGATTTTATAACTGCAAAGCTAATTGATGAATGCGGATTGAAAGGATATAGTATAGGAGATGCAGAGGTATCAGACTTGCATGCAGGTTTTATAGTGAATAAAGGGAATGCGACTGCAAGTGATATTTTAAAATTAATAGAGTATATTAAAAACGAAGTATATAAAAAATTTAATAAGAAAATAGAGTTAGAAATTGAAGTGTTAGGAGAGTAGGATAGAGATATGAAAGGCTTTTTAAGATGGTTTAAATCAGGAGCAAAAATGAAAAGATGGGTAGTTATAATATTAATAGGAGTAACTTTGTGCTGCTATGGAATGATGAAAATATTAACAGGTAAAGAGCTAGAATTTATGGAATTGGCAAGAATAATTACAGTTTTTGTAATGGGATTTGTATTACTTATAGTAGGTATAATATCAATTCAAAAACGAACATTAGAGCTATTGGTAGCTGAATCTGATAAAAGGAATAGTAAAAAAGATACAGATGTAAAATCATTAATATTTAATAAAAAAGTTTATAATCAGGGTCCAAAAATAGTTGCAATAGGAGGAGGAACAGGACTAAATTCTGTTCTAAAAGGTCTAAAACATTATACAGATAATATAACTGCAATTGTAACAGTATCAGATTATGGCGAACAAGTGTCGGATTCTAGAAAAATGCTAGAAACAATGCCATTAGATGACATAAAACAAAGCTTGATTGCATTATCAGCAAATGAAGATGCAATGGCAGGAATATTAAATTACAAATTTAATACTGGAAAGCTAAAAGCTCTTTCTTTTGGAGATATATACTTATTAGGAATGAAAGAATTATATGGCGATTTTGCCGAATCCATAAAACAATCAAAAGAAGTGTTAAATATAACCGGAAAAGTACTACCAGTGACGTTAGAAGAAATAAAAATATGTGCTGAACTAGAAGATGGAACAATAATAGAGAATAGAGAAAAAATTGAAGAAGAAGTTACAAGTAGAATAAGTAAAATAAATAGAATATTTATAAATCCAACAAGTTGCAAACCAGCTCCAGGTGTTTTGGAAGCTATAGCAGAGGCAGATGCAATAGTTATAGGGCCAGGAAGCTTATATACAAATGTTATACCAAATTTATTAGTGAAAGGTGTAACAAAAGCTATAAAAGAAAGCAAAGCCTTTAAAATATATGTTAGCAATTTAATGACAGAACCAGGACAAACTGATACATATAGTTTGTCAGACCATATAAAAGCAATTAAGGAACATGTTGGGGAAGGAGTAATAGAATATTGCATATATGATAATGGAGATATAATACCAGAGTTTATAAGAAAATATAATATGGAAGGACAGGATTTAGTAGAAATAGATGTTTCAAAAGCAAAAGCTGAAGGAGTAAATCTAATGCAAAGGGACATTTCATGTGTCACAGATGGGTATGTACGTCATAATCCAGATGCAATAGCAGCTTCTATAATACAATTAATATGTGATGATTTGAAATTTAACGATATGCAAAACAATACACAATATATGATTCTTAATGATAAATTAAAGGATGCAAAAAAATCATTAAAGCAAGATCAAAAAGCAAGACCAAAAACAAATAATAAAACACCAAGAGGAAAAAGCAAGTTTTATCAGAAATATCAAGAAAGAATAAAATCAATACAAGAGGCAGAAATTAAGGAAAAAGAAAGAGAAAAAAAGAGAAATATGCCTAAAAGGGGTAGAAAAAAGAAAGAAGAAACAAAAATAGAAATAAAACCACTAAGATAAAAGGGGAAAGTTAAAATGGAATATGCAAAAGATAAAATGAGTTTAGAAGAAGGAATAAAAAGAGAATGGATTATAACAAATGGCTTAGGAGGATACTGTAGTTCTACAATAATAGGTGCAAATACTAGAAAATATCATGGCCTTTTGGTAGCACCACTTACACCTCCAGCAAGAAGGCATCTAATTTTATCAAAACTAGACGAAAGTATACAAACAGACGGAAAAAAGTATAATCTTTACACAAATATGTGTAAAAATTATATTTCAGATGGATATAAATATTTACAAAGCTTTAAAAAAGATTATATACCAGTATTTGAATATGAAGTAGCTGGCATAAATATAAAAAAATCAATATGTATGGAATATAGAAAAAATACAGTTGTGTTAGTATACGAAATAAAAAATAATGATAAAGATTCAATATTAACACTAGCACCAATAATGAATCTTAGAGATTTCCATACTGTAACAGCAAACTATGAGTTTGATTTAAGACAAAACATAAATAAAAATAAGGTTAAAATAGTAATAAATAGACAATCGGAAACACCGATATATATGAATTTAACAAATGGAAAGTACATAAAACACGAAAATGACAAATTTAATAATATGTATTACATAGAAGAAGAAAAAAGAGGAATGGCAGCAGAAGAAAATTTAATCGTACCTGGAAGATACGAAATAGAATTGGCACCAAATGAGGAGAAAACAATTACTTTTGTGTGTTCTTTAGAAGAAAACATAGAAGAAATTGATGGAAAAGAGATTATAAAAAAAGAAATATCAAGAATAAATAAACTAATAGATAAATCAAATCTGTTAAATTCGGAAAACGAAGAATTGGTCAAAACATATATTATTGCTTCAGATAATTTTGTAGTATATAGACCATCGTTTGCCCTTTATACCATAATTGCTGGATATCCTTGGTTTTTAGATTGGGGAAGAGATAGCTTAATTTCATTTGAAGGACTATTGCTATTGTCAAATAGATATGAAATAGCAAAGGAAGTTTTATTAACATATATAAGAGATATAAAGTTTGGTTTAGTTCCAAATGGATACTCAGGATATGATAATAGACCATTATATAATAGTGCTGACGCATCATTGCTATTGTTTGAGCAAGTAAAAAAGTTTCTTAATTATACAAAAGACTATAACTTTGTAGAGAAAAATATATATAGAAGTTTAATAAAAGTAATAGAGTCATATATAAATGGAATAAACCATGATAATAACAATATATGGTTGGATAAAGATGGATTGCTTGTAGCAGGGACAGAACATACACAAAATACATGGATGGATGCAAAGGTGGGAGAATATTGTGTTACACCAAGAAACGGAAAAGCAGTTGAAATAAACGCAATGTGGTATAATGCATTAAAAATAGCAGAAGAACTTACAGAACTATATGGTACCAAAGAACAAGAGAAAAAATACAATGAATTGGCAGAAAAATGTAAAAAGAGCTTTACAGAGAAGTTTTACAATAAAAGAAGAAAATGCTTATATGATGTCATTGGAGATAGCAAAATAAGGCCCAATCAATTATTTGCAATAAGCTTAACATATCAAGTTATAGAGCCAAACTCGGAAATAGCAACAGAAATGTTTGAAACAGTAACTAAAAAATTATTAAATGATTATGGATTAAAAACACTTGCTAAAGGGGAACCATTTTATAAAGAGGTATATGAGGGCGATGTTTTAAAAAGAGATATGAGTTATCATCAAGGCATAACGTGGCCATGGCTATTAGGTATATACTCAGATGCATATAGAAATAGAATAAAAGCAGAGAAAAATGCAAAAGTAAAAAATGAACTAAAAAAGCAATACGAAAACTTTAGGGAAAATGTTAAACAAACATTTATAAAGGAAATGAACGAAAATTCAACTGTTGGAAGCATAAGCGAACTATATGATTCAAAAAAACCATATTTAGCAAAAGGCGCATTCGCACAAGCGTGGAGTGTATCAGAAATATTTAAAATAATTTTACAGAAGGGATAAAAAGTGAGAATATTAGGAATTGACCCAGGTTTTGCTATAACTGGGTATAGTATAATAGATTACATAGGCAATAAATTTAATTTAATAACCTCTGGTGCTGTCACAACAAAGGCTGGGGAATCATTTCCATTAAGATTATTAAAATTAAATAATGACTTAGAAAATATAATAGACGAGTATAAGCCAGATGCAATATCAGTAGAAGAATTATTTTTTAACAATAATGCAAAAACAGCCATAAATGTTGCTCAAGCAAGAGGCGTTATATTAGTTGTGGGAAGTAGAAAGCAAGTTCCAACATATGAATACACACCACTTCAGATAAAGCAAGCGGTTGTGGGATATGGAAGAGCTGATAAAATGCAAGTGCAAAAAATGGTTAAAACTATATTGAATGTTGAAAAATTGCCAAAATTAGATGACACTACAGACAGCATGGCTGCAGCAATATGTCATGCACATTCATCAAAATTTTCACAAAAATTATAGGAGTTTTTAATGGTATATTTATTATATGGAGAAGAAAGATATCTTTTAGAAAATAAAATAAAAAGAATAAAAAAAGAATTTGGAGAATTAATACAAGGAATAAATTATATACAAATAGGAGAAACAGAAATAGATAATATTATTTCAGATATTGAAACTCCTCCATTTGGGTATACAAAAAAAATGATACTAGCAAGAAACACGGGAATATTTAAAAAGAGCAAAAAGACAACTAAAAAGGAAGAAAAAGCTAAAACTATAGTGGACAAACTAGCTGAGTATATAGAAAAAAATATAAAGCAAATAAATGAAACAGTAGATATTATTTTTGTAGAGGAAGAGGCAGAAAAAAATTCATTGTATAAATCAATAGAAAAAAATGGCGAAGTTATTGAGTTTACAGAGTTAAAACTTCCAGAACTAATAAGCAATATAAAAAAAATATGTAATGCATATAAAGTAAATATAGATGAAGCAACAACAAGATATTTTATAGAATGTTGTGGCACAAATATGCAAGAACTAATTAATGAAATAAGAAAATTGATAGAATATGCTGGAGAAAATGGAACAATAACATCAAGGGAAATAAATTTACTAAGCACAAAACAAATACAAGCAATAATATTTGATTTGACAGATAGTTTGGGAAAAAAGGATATAGCACAATCTTTAAAAGTGTTAAAAGGTTTAATAGCATCAAAAGAGCCAATACAAAAAATTTTAATAACACTGTATAATCATTTTAGAAAGTTATATATAGTAAAAATTGCTGAAAGAAGTAATAAAAACTTAATAACGGCTATGAATTTAAAACCAAATCAAACATTTCTTACTACAAAATATAAACAACAGGCAAAATATTTTGAAGAAATAGAATTAAATAAAATATTAAAAGAACTATCAAATTTAGATTCAAATTACAAGAATGGATTAATAGATTTGCAAATAGGACTAGAAAGTATATTGTGCAGATATTGCTCAAAATAAAATGTATAAAAAATACCGATTTTTCTAAAAATATAGTAGAGATAGTGTAAAGTAATCTATGAAAAATGTAGGGACGATTTTAATCGCCCGTACTTCGAAGAAATTACTAAAAAAATTTATAAGAGAGGTATTTTTATGTATAATTTTAGAACAGACTTAGCTTTAGAAAGAAGAGATTTATATAAAAGAGCAAATAATATAGAAAATGAAGTAGACGGAATAGAAACAGAAGAAGAAAAAGTAGATGAAGACATAAGAATAACCAGAGTAAAGGTTTTAAATGAAAATGGAGAAAAAGCAATAGGAAAAAAAGTTGGAAATTATATAACAATAGACATAAACAACTTGAAAATAGCGGGACAAGAGCAGATTCAAAAGGCTTCTGATACTTTAACAAAAGAATTAAAAGAGTTATTAAAAAAACATATAGGCGAACAAGAACCAATATTAGTTGTAGGATTAGGAAATTTATATGTTACACCAGATGCCTTGGGGCCAAAAGTTGTACAAGATATAGATATTACAAGGCACATATTGCAATATATGCCAGAAGTACTAGATAAAGATACAAGACCAGTAAGCGCTATATCGCCAGGAGTATTAGGAACTACAGGAATAGAGACACTGGAAATATTAAAAGGAATAGTAGATAATATTAAACCTAAACTATTACTAATAATAGATGCTTTAGCATCAAGAAGTATAGAAAGAATAAGTAGCACAGTGCAATTAGCTGATACAGGTATAGTGCCAGGTGCGGGAGTTGGAAATACAAGAAAAGAATTAACAGAAGAAACATTGGGAGTACCTGTTATAGCAATAGGAATACCTACGGTTGTAGAAGCAGCAACAATAGCAGCAGACAGCTTAGACTTATTTATTCAAAAAATACAAGAACAAGCAAAATCAAATGATTTTCTAAACAAATTGCAAGAAGAAGATAAATATGAAATGATAAAAGAAGTACTTGCACCAAATGATTATAATTTTATAGTAACACCGAAAGAAATAGACGAATTAATAGAAAATATGAAAGATGTAGTGGCAAGAGGAATAAATTTTGCGACTCAAAAGTAGAGAGAATGGGCGATTTTAATCGCCCACTAAAAATATTTAATTGATATCTTGTATGGATTAATAAAATATGATAAAATTTAAAAGATTGCGAGTAAAGCAAACAAGTATAGAAAATGAACTAAAGGAGCGAAAAAAAATTGAGAATATTAAAAGATTTTAAAATACCTAATTTTAAATTTCCAAAGTTAAAAATGGATAATTTGTCAAAGATAGACAATGTAGAAGTTAATTATGAAGATGTAAAAAAGGCAGAAGAATATAAAAAAAGAAGAAAAAAAGAAAATTATCCAACTACATCATATACAACAATAAAAGAAATATTTGCAAAAAACATACAAGAATTTTCTAAGGAAACTGCAATATTAGAAAAATTTAATCCAAAGGAAAAATTTACGGAAATTACATATGAACAATTTGGAAATGATGTTATAAATTTTGGTACAGCATTAACTAAAAAATTATGTTTAAAAGATAAAAGAATAGTAATTATAGGGGAAAATACATATCACTGGTATGTATCTTATATGACAATGTTATGCGGGGCTGGAATAGCTGTACCTGTCGACAAAGAATTACCTGAAAACGAAATAGAAAATGTAATAAGAAGAGCAAAAGCATCAGCAGTTATTTTTTCCACGAAAAAATCAGATGCAATAAAAAAAATAGAAGAAAAATTACCGGAAGTACAATACTTTATACAAATGAATTCAGACAGCGAAATATCTGGAAAAAATGTTGGAATGGATTGTTTAATAAAACAGGGCAAACAACTTGTAGAGCAGGGAGACAATTCTTTTATGGATATTAAAGTAGATCCAGACGAATTCAAAGTGCTAATTTTTACTTCTGGAACCACATCAAATTCAAAAGGGGTAATGTTGTGCAACAGAAATTTGGCTGCAAATATTAATGCGGTTTTAGCATATGTTAAGTTATATCCGAGTGATAGATTTATGTCTATTTTGCCATTACACCACACATATGAGTCTACAATTGGATTTTTATTACCGTTTGCAATAGGCGGATCTGTGGCAGTATGCCAAGGACTAAAATATATAGTACCAAATTTACAAGAAACGAAACCTACAGCATTATTGACAGTTCCATTATTGGTAGAAAATTTATATAAGAAAATAAATGCAAACATTAAAAAAAGTAAAAAAGAAAATATGGTAAATTCAATGATACACGTTACCAATGCATTAAAAGCAGTTGGTGTAGATATCAAGAAAAAGGTTTTTAACGAAATACATGAAAATTTGGGAGGAAATTTAAAATATATAGTTTCCGCAGCAGCACCGATAGATGCTAAAATTGGAAATTGGATTGAAGATATTGGAATAATTTTTTTACAAGGATATGGCTTAACAGAGACTGCACCAATAGCAGCACTTACACCAGAGTTTGACGCAAAGATTGGCTCAGCAGGAAAAGCTGTTGTAGGAGCAGAATTAAAAATTGATAATCCAAATGAAAATGGCGAAGGAGAAATATTAATAAAGAGTCAGACATTGATGTTAGGCTATTATGAAGACGAAGATGCTACAAATAAAGTAATAAAAACAGTAGATGGTGAAAGATGGTTCTATTCAGGAGATATAGGCTATTTGGATGATGAAGGATTTTTGTATATAACAGGAAGATGTAAAAATGTTATTGTTACGCAAAATGGAAAAAATATATATCCAGAGGAAATTGAATTGTTATTGGGAGATATCCCAGAAATTAAAGAGAGTCTTGTATATGGAAAAGAGCCTGAAAATGACAGAAAAGATGAGAATGAATTAATAATATCTGCAAAGGTAATACCAAATTATGAAGAGATAGAAAAGATACATGGAAAAGGTTTAACAGAAGAACAAGTATATAACATTATTTGGGAAAAAGTTAAAAGCGTAAACAAAAAATTGACTTCGTATAAAGCAATTAAAAATTTAGAAATAAAACATGAAGAATTTGAAAAAACAACAACAATGAAAATAAAAAGATATGCGGAGCTAAAAAAAGACAAAAATTGACTTGACAATAAAAAAAGCGTGTAATAAAATTGTAGTAGAAAATATCATAATCCTATTGTAATTTTATTTATAGCATTATATAATATTATTGAAATTGTAAAAGTAGATATAATAACATAGGACAAAGGAGGTAATGTTTACAATGTCTAGAGCTGGCATAGTAAACGTGAGAATGGTAATCACGGAAGAAAAAATCTTATCAAATATTGATAAAGTACAAAAATTAATTAATCCAAACAGTAAAAAACAAATAGTACAATTAGAAGAAGATGCATATTTTAAAGATTTAATTGAATCAATAAAAACATACTTAATAGAATATCCAAAAAAGAAAAGTTTTCCTAAAGGAGTCTATAAAGCATCATATCAATTGGTAGAATATGCAACAAGTGAGTTTGAAGAAAACACAAAAAAAATAGAAGAATTAATAAGACAAAGAGAAGCTAATATAGCGCTAGCAGCAAAACTTAAAAATATATTAAATGCAATAGTTAATAAAGAAGCAAATTGGAAACAAACACTTAAAGAGGCTTCAAATGATTTCTCAGAAGATATAATAGATACATTAGGGTTAATAGGAAGAGCAAAATCAAAGAAATCACAAAATTGCCAAGATGCAATGAAGTTAATTAATGCTAGAATAGCAAATTTGGAGTCAAACCTACATATTGAAATAGACATGGAGAGAATAGAAGACAGATCAAAAGCATTAAGCTACATAGGAATCGAAATTGCAGATGCGTTAAAGGCAATACCTGCACCTCAAGAAGAGAAAATAATACAAGAAGCAGATCAAGTAGCAATAGAAAATGAACAGTATATTGAAGAAACAAGAGTAAAAGTTAAACCAACTCTATGGCAAAGAATTAAAAATAGTAAGTTCGGAAGAACAGTAAGTAAAATTATGAGAATTAGAATAGTGGTACAAATACCTACACTTCCAGAAGGAAAAGAAGAATAAAAAATGTCGAAAAACCAGTTAAAATGACTGGTTTTTTTGATAAAAATAATATTTACAAAACATAGTTAGAGTGATATAATTACGGTGTCAATAATTTAAAATATATATGAAAGGGGCTTAATTATGAAAACGAACAAACTAAAAATGATAATGACTATATTTTTTACAATTTTTATATTATGCATATTATCATTAACAGTTAACGCAACAAATGATGAAATAGAAATATTAGAAAAATTAGAGGAAGGAGAAAAAAAATATATTATTTATATTTCGACAGATTCAGAATTTGAATTCGCCTTTTCAGATAACTCAGCAACAGAAATAGATGACTTAGTATTTTTACCATCGGTAACAGACACAAATGGAAATAACGTAGCTTATATAGACTCAACAATGTCAGCAACAACATATTTATGGGTAAAAAATACAACAAACAATACGATGCTTATAAAAGGATTAAAAGTAGATTTAACAGACACTGTTACAGATAGTATTGTTGACGAAATAGCTGATATAACAAAAAGAATTAAAGTTGACATGACTAAAAAAAATAAGGAAGAAAAAGAAATTGATGGCATAAAAACTACAATAACAACAGGCAAAGTAGAAATAACAGATAATGAAAATTCAGTATATAAATATCAATTAATTAAAGTTACAGACAGCAACAAAGATTTTGAAACTTTAATTGAAAATATGAATAAAGCAACCAATATGTTTGAAAAATTGAAAGCATATAAACACTTTTATAATAGATATTATGAGCTAGTGCCTTCACCACGTGATTTAGCATGGCAAGAAGTAAAAAACATGACTATACCACAACCAGAAACGTCAGAAAATGGAGACAAATATATTTTATGGTTAATGCAAGATGGCGATATTATAGATTTGCAAATATTAACTTGTACTAGAGCAGAAGATGGTGGAGAAGAAATAGAAACTGTTATAGTAAAAGAAACGTCTAAATTACCTTTTACATATGATAGTATGATTTTATTTATAGTATTAGGAGTATTAATAGTATTAGCAATAGTGTTATTAATAGTTAAAAATAGAAAAAATGAAAAATAGAATAATTAATATATTGTTAGCAATTTTAATAACAGGAATAATAGTAACAATAATACTTATAGTAATAAAATATGGAAGAAATCAAAAAAAAGAAAAAGAATTAAAGGATGTTGTTGAAATTGTTACAACAAAAATAAAAGAAAATAAAGAAGAAAATAAACCTATAGGAAATATAGAAGTGAAAGGTTATAAAGTAGAGGGAATAATAAAAATTTCTAAAATAAATATAGAATATCCAATACTAGAAAAAACAACTGATGAGGCTATGCAGTATTCTGTTACACACTTTTGGGGTGATAGTGTGAATGCAATAGGAAATTACACAATAGCAGGGCATAATAATATTGATGGTACAATGTTTGGGAATACAGACAGATTAGAAGAAGGAGACATTATAGAATTAACAGGACTTGACGGAAAAAAAGTACAATATAAAATATTTAAACAATATATTATTGATCCAGAAGATGTTAGTTGTGTAAAAAGTGTGAAGGCAGGAACTAGAGAAGTAACTTTAATAACTTGCCAAAATGGACATAAAAATAGATTAGTAACAAAGGCAAGAGAAATAGAACAAGAATAATTAATATAAAAGGTAGTGTAAGGTAATCTATGAAAAATGTAGAGGTGATTTTAATCGCTCGCACTTTGAAGAAATTACCAAAATAGAAATGGAAAGGGGCAAAAAAATGAAAAGCAAGTTCAGTTATAAAAGCAAAAGAACTATTATAATAGCAGCAATTATAACAGTACTTTTAGCTGGAACAGCAACAGGCGTGTATTTCTTTACAAAAGGTAATGCACAAGCACAAGCTGCTGGCGATAATAATACAACACAAGAACAATATGGCGAAGCACCAGAGGAAAACAAGAACGAACAACAAAATAATACAACAGAGAATGAACAAAATAAAAATGAACAAGGAGAGACAACTCCAAATCAACAAGAAGAACAGGAAACAGAAAGGCAAGAGCAAACAACAAATAACAATCAAACAACGCAAAATGAACAAACAACAACAACTACAACAGGGGAAGTTCCAAATCAAGAATATGTAACTGAAAGAGAAGAAACAGTTAAAAATCCTTGGGAATCATTAGAAGTGGGCTGGGGACCAACACAATTTGCGTCAATTGCATCAACTGCAAACTTAACAGCAAAGAAATCAAATCTTGAAATACATAAGACTGTAGACAAAGAAAGTGTAAAAATAGGAGATACACTAACATATACTATAAGCGTAAAGAATAATGGAGACAAAGTTGCAAAAGCAATAATATATGACAATGTACCAGAAGGAACAGTATTACTAAATAAAGATAATAATGAAGATGAAAATACAAAAAAATTAACTTGGAGAGTAACAGTAGAGCCTGGAGAAACAGAGAATGTTGAATTTACAGTAAGAGTTAAAGCAGAAAAAGGAACAATAAAAAACTCTGCAATAGTTAACGGAAAAACAACGGAAGAAACAGAAACAGGAATTATAAATATCACAGGTAAAAAAGAAGTAAATACCTCAGAAGCAAAAGTTGGAGATACATTAACATATACAATTACATTAACAAATAGTGGAAATGCAACAGGAACAGTAACAGTAACAGATGAAATCCCAGCCGGAACAACATTAGTTGAAAAGTCAATAACAAATAATGGTGTTGAATCTAATGGAACAATCACATGGACTGATGTAGAAGTAAAAGCTGGAGATACAGTAGAAGTTTCATTTAAAGTAACAATTAACAGCGACACAAAAACATCAGTAACAAACAAAGCGGTAATAGATGGAAACAAACCAACAGAAGAAGTTGAAACAAAAGTTGCAAATATTACAGGAGCAAAATCTGTAGATAAATCAACAGCAAAAGTTGGAGATACATTAACATATACAATTAAATTAACAAATAGTGGAAATGGTGATGGAAAAGTAACAGTAACAGATGAAATTCCAACAGGAACAAGAATAAAAGACGAAAACACAACTGGATATAATAAAGAAACAAATACAATGACATGGTCAAATGTAGAAGTAAAAGCAGGAAAATCGGTCGAATTAACATTAGAAGTTGTAGTAGAGGGTGGAGTATCAGAAATTACAAATACTGCAAAAATAGATAATAATGAAATTCCAGATAAACCAAATACAATTGTAAAATACTATTATACAATAGAACATTATACAGAAAATTTGGATGGCGAGTCATATACTAAAGTTGACGAAGATATTATTAAAGATGTTTTAGCAGGAACAGAAACAAGTTATACAGCTAAAGAAGATTATACTGGATTTACATTTGATGATGACAAAACAGAAAATAAAGGTGCAAAAGTGCCAACGAATAATAATTTGGTAATAAAATTATACTATACAAGAAATATAAATACAAAATATACAGTAGAATATTACTATCAAATAAATGGAGAGTATAAGGATACAACTGCTATTAAAGAAACAAGAACAGGAACGACAGGAGAAACTGTAAGCGTTACAGAAAACGATAAAAATCAATTGACATATAATGGTAAAAAATATGTGTTTGATCAAGAATATCCAGAAAATATTTTGAGCGGAAATATAGCAGGAGATGGAAGCTTAATATTAAAGTTATATTTCAAGCAACAGTTTACTGTAAGATATACAGATGGTGTTGAAAATGAAACTATATTTGAAGATAAAGTAACATCAGGGTTAAACTACAATGACGATACTCCAAAATTTGGAAATGATCCTGTAAGAATTGGTTATGAATTTATGAAGTGGACACCTGAAGTAGAAGAAAAAGTAACTGCCGATGCAACATATGTAGCTCAATGGCAAGCTAAAAAATATCAATATACAGTAAACTATTACTATAACGGCAAAATAGATCCGGAAGCTGGAATAAATGAAGAAGCAGAATACGGTTCAGAAGTTGGATACATGGATAAAAGTAATGGATTTACATTTGAAAAAGTTGATCCATCTTCTGGAAAAATTACTATTTGCGAAGATGCAACAAAGAATATAATAAATGTTTATTATATAAAAGAAGTGCTTTCAGTAGAGAAAGAAGCAACAAATAATAGTGTAAACGCAGGAGATAATATTGAATATACTATAACGGTAAGAAACAATGGATTAAAAGGAATCACTACAACTGTAACAGATACATTACCAACAGAAATAGACCTATCAGAAGAAGGAATTAAGATTATAGAAGATTCAATAACTTCAGGAGGAAAATATTCAGAAGGTAAGATTATATGGGATTCTATAAAAATTGGCGCTGGAACTTTGGATGAAAAAGGAGAAATGCTACCAGCTGAACTAACATTAACATTTACCGCAAAACTTAAAGGAAATACAATAGGAAAGACTGTAACAAACACAGTAAGCCTACCAGAAGGTGCAGGAGAAGAAAAGGACATTACAGCCACAGCAGAAAAAACAGTTGAAGAAAAGTCAATAGAAGTTGTAGAAATGACAGAAGGTAAAAAGAATACAACAGATTCTAATATTGTAATTGTTATGGACTTATCTTCTAGTATGAACTGGTCAATAGATAACAATAAACAAAAAACAGCAGAGTTGGCTAAGAGAAGATTAACAGCTGCTAAAAATGCTACAAAAACATTTATAGAGAATTTCTATGCAAACGGACAGAATGCAAATTCTACAGTTTCTGTAGTAGCATTTAACAATAAGGCATGGTTACTAGAATTTAAAGGAAATAAAACAACAGCAACAAGACAAAATTATGAAGACTTGCTAGAAGCAATTAATAAAATTTCTATAGGTGATAAACCAAGCGGATATGGAACCTATATGAAAAAAGCCTTAGATAAGACAAATGAGAAGATTTTCGGAACAAACGGGTTAGCAACAACAGAACAATACAAAAATAATAATAATGTCGTAATATTCTTGAGTGATGGAAAACCATCAGAAAAGAATAGAAACGAAAATATAGATTATTCTGGTGTTAATGATAAGGCAACACCTATAAAAGCAAAAGGCGCCAGCTTATATACAATTGGATTTGGACCTGAGTATGCTACAGTTCCAAACCCTATAAAAGATGATTCACCATATGGACTGCTTAAAAATATGTCATCAAATGGTAAAGTATATCAAGCAAGTGATACAGATACACTTGTAAAGCAATTTACAGATATATTAGCAGAAGAAAATCAATCTAAGACATTAATAACAGGTATATTTGAAGGCAAAAAAATAACAAATGGAACATTAAAAATACAAATGTCTAAAGAATTGGTAATAAATGAAGAAAACAAATTAGTTATAAAACATAATGACCAAGTAATTGTAGAATGCAGTAGTGAAGCAAACTTGGAGAATTATTATATAACCTATGATAGTGCTACAAAGACGTTGACATGGAATATTAATGAATATTTAACCTTAAATTCTAATGGAATTACAGAACTAAAAGGAAATGTTAAGTTTGTTTATTATATTTCAAGAAATTCATAGAAAATAATGGAAAAAAGGTCTAATTTTATATAAGTTAGGCCTTTTTATAATTTGCATATTTACAAAAGTGTGATAAAATCCATAAAAATATAATGATTTATCATCATTTAATAGAATATATGGAAAATTTCATACAATTTTAAAGATTAGACAATAGTGTAATATAATTGTAAAAAAAATAACATTTATTTGTAATAAAATAAATTCATATATGTTATATAATAAAAATAGTAGGAGTAATGTATATGAATGATAAAAAAATATTTGAACTAACTGGTATAAATGTAATAGAAAAAATTGAATTTGAAGCTAAAGAAGAAATAGTAGATAATGTTGCAAACATATTGGCAAGTGAATTTGAGCAAATTAATTATAGGGAAATTAAAACAAAGTTGTTAGAAACGCCAATGTACATAGCTGATGTACCAAACCAATATTATGGAGTTGTTTTTTTGCACGATAATTCTTCTATATATATAGATAAAAAAATTGATATTTTAGAATTGTCAGAAAGAGTTATACATGAATTTATACATGCAATACAAACAGTAAAAGACAAAAAGAATAATACCCAAAAAGTGGGAGTTTGCGAATTTAATGAATTTAAAGCAACAGGAATAGGATTAAATGAAGCAGCAGTACAATATATAACATCTAAAATAGAAGGAAAAAAATATGAATATATAGAAAAATATGAGGTTGTTGCTAAAACGTATAATGAACAAAGATATCCGTTAATGTGCAATTTAATACTACAACTAATTTATGTGACGGGAGAAAACATTTTTCTGGATAGTATACTAAATTGTAAAAATGATTTTGAATATAAAATAATGGAAAATTGTGGAGAAGGAACTTATACAACAATAATTAATGGATTAGATAAAATGTTGTATGCAGAAGAAGAAAATATACAACTATTTCAATTTTTAGAAAAGCATAAACAAACGAGTAATGCAAACACAGATTATGCAACAACAGAGCAAGAAATATATAAAACAATGGCAAAAATAGAAGCAAACAGAAAAATAATAAAAGAGACATATATAAAATTGGAAAATTTAATATTAAATTCATATTTTAACAAATACTTTTCAAGAATAGAAACACTAGATGATATAATAGCATATAGAAAAGACTTGTATAATTATAAAGAAATATATGGAATGAATAGCTTTGATAATGAATATAACAAATATTATTCAAACAAAATAAAAGATTTGGAAGATAAACGAATTAATATAATGAGAAAAACAGGACAATTTTCTTTAGCTAAAACAGATAACAAGATATTAAATATCTTTTCAAAAATAAGAGCTGCATTATTGGGCATATTTAAAAGAAACATACAAAAAGAAGAAAACAGATAAAGTTTTCTTCTTTTACTTATAAAAACATATTTAAAAAATTAAGAACAATAATTCCTAATCCAATTTTCCAGGTAATTGTAGTAGTTTTATCAAATAAATTACGAGCCAATGCTAAACGGTATTCTTTTCTAACAGTTAAAGCAAGGCAATTTGTGTTATCTGTAGTCTCTTTTGGAATGTTCATATTTATTTCATTCACATTTATCACATCCTCTATATTTATCATAAGTAAACTAAAAAATTATTAATTAAAGTATAACATAAAAGGAAAAATATTGCAATAACGTTGACATATGTTCCAAGATATGGTAAAATAATTAACTGTAAGCCGCCTAGGTCGGGTAACTAAATATTAGCTAAAAGCTAATTACCTTGAATTTTATGCTTAGCGAGTATTCGGATAAGAGGAGGTGTACATGTAATGTACGCAATAATTGAAAGCTGTGGAAGACAATACAAAGTAGCAGAAGGAGATGTAGTATTCTTTGAAAAATTAGAAGGCGAAGAAGGAAAAAAAGTTACATTTGATAATGTAGTTTTAGTATCTAATGATTCAAAAGTAGAAGTAGGAGCTCCTTATGTAAAAGGTGTAAAAGTAGAAGGAAAAGTAGTTTCTCATGGTAAAGGTAAAAAAATCTTAGTGTACAAATATAAAGCAAAAAAGAATTATAGAAGAACACAAGGTCATAGACAACCATATACAAAAGTAGAAATTACAAAGATAAAAATGCCTACAGAAAAAGCAGAAGTAAAGGAAGCTTCAGCAAAAAAGGCAACTGCTAAAAAAGAAGCATAATAAGAGATATAAAGCACATGAAGGGAGTGAGAAAACATGGCTCATAAGAAAGGTCAAGGTAGTGTTAAAAACGGTAGAGATAGTGAATCTAAACGTTTAGGACTAAAAAGAGCTGATGGACAAATAGTTCCAGCAGGAAATATATTAGTTAGACAGAGAGGCACTAAATTCCATCCAGGAACAAATGTTGGAATTGGTAGTGATGATACGTTATATGCAAAAGTAACTGGAAAAGTTAAATTTGAGAGACTAGGAAGAGATAAAAAGAAAGTCAGTGTTTATCCAGTGGAAGAAGGTAACAATTAGGGACAGTCCCCAATTGTCCAAAAGCAGTAGAAAAAGTTCTACTGCTTTTTGTCATAATACTTGCAAATAGGCAATATTTACCTTATAATTATATAAGAAAAATGTATAATAAATTTAAAAAAGGAGATTTTACTATGGAAAGTAAAAAACGTGTTTTGACAGGAGATAGACCAACCGGGAAATTACATATAGGGCACTATTTTGGGTCTTTAAAAAAGAGAGTAGAAATGCAAAATAGTGGAGAGTATGATTTATATATATTAATAGCAGATGTTCAGGCATTAACAGATAACTTTAACAATCCAGACAAAGTCAGAGCAAATGTAAGACAAGTAGCATTAGATTATTTATCTATAGGGATAGACCCTGAGAAAACCACAATATATATTCAATCTATGATACCAGAAACAGCAGAACTTACAGTCTTTTATTCAAACCTAGTTACAATAGCAAGACTGCAAAGAAACCCTACAGTAAAGACGGAAATAGCTCAGAAAAAAGAACTATTTGGCGAAAGTGTAACATATGGGTTCTTGGGGTATCCTGTAAGTCAAGCAGCAGATATAACATGTTTTGATGGCGAACTAGTACCAGTAGGAGAGGATCAACTTCCTTTAATTGAACAATGTAGAGAAATTGTAAGAAAATTTAATAGTATTTATGGAGAGACATTAAAAGAGCCAGAGGCAGTGCTATCTAAAGGAAAAAGAATAAAAGGGCTAGATGGAAATGAAAAAATGGGTAAATCCTTAGGAAATGCAATATATTTATCTGACAGTGAGGAAGAAGTTAATAAAAAAGTTATGAGCGCGGTAACAGACCCTAATAGAATAAAAAAAGATGACTTGGGAAATCCAGATATATGTATGGTTGCATATTATCATAACTTGTTTACAAATTTAGAAGAATATTCTACAGTTTGTAAAGAATGTAGAGCAGGAGAAAGAGGATGTGTAGCGTGCAAAAAGCAATTAGCAAAAAATATTAACGAATTTCTAAAGCCAATGAGAGAAAAAAGAGCATATTATGAAGAACACCCAGAAATAGTAGATAAAATATTAATGGAAGGAACAGCCAAAGCTCAAAAAACAGCCAAAGAGACAATGAAAAAAGTAAAAAAAGCAATGAGATTAGATTACTAAAAGACATTTGGGGACGCGTCACTTTTGTCCTTTATATAAAAAACAAACTTGTTTGCCCCAAAATAATATATTTAAAAGAAAGGAGGAATAATCAATTAGATATTTATAATTGATTATTCGAGAAAAACATGTTTAAAAAAGGTGATTTATGCAAACATTTTAAAGGAAAAGATTTAATACAAAAGAATATTTATGAAGTATTAGAAACAGGGGTAAAATATACAGGAACAGCAGAAGGTATTAAAGATAAATTAATTGTATATAGAAACATTTTCCAAGAAGATAAAATATTTGCAAGAGAAGAAAGCGAATTAGCAGAACAATTAGAAGAAAGCATGCAAAGAGAATTTAGACAAAAATATCGTGTAGAAAAATTGACACAAGAAGAGATAGAAATGATAAGGACAGAGGAATTTATAAAAGCTAAAAAAGAATATATGAAAGAGGTAAGATAATGTTTACTGACTATGTAAAAATAATTGTAAAAGCAGGCGATGGAGGTAATGGAGCTGTTTCTTTTCGTCGTGAAAAGTATGTAGCAGCAGGAGGACCAGATGGAGGAGATGGTGGCAAAGGAGGAGATGTTTACTTTGCAGTGGATCCAGACGCTAATACATTAATAGATTTTAGATACAAAAAGAAATTTAAAGCGGAAAATGGTAATAATGGAGAAGGCCGGACATAGATATGGAAAAAGTGGGGAAGATCTTACTATTAAAGTACCATTGGGAACTATAATAAAGGATTCAGCCACTGGAAGAGTATTGGCAGATTTGTCGGAAAAAGGCGAAAAAGAGCTAATTATATTAGGAGGAAGAGGTGGAAAAGGAAATTCACACTTCGCAACTTCAACCAGACAAGCTCCTAGATTTTCACAGCAAGGAGAAAAAGGGGAAGAAAAAGAATTAATACTTGAATTAAAATTATTAGCAGATGTTGGACTAATTGGATTTCCAAATGTAGGCAAATCAACATTTTTATCAGTAACAACATCAGCAACGCCTAAAATAGCGGATTATCACTTTACAACATTAGAACCTAATTTGGGAGTTGTAAAGAGTGAATATGGAGACAGCTTTGTAATTGCAGATATACCTGGAATTATAGAAGGTGCAAGCGAAGGAACAGGGTTAGGACTTCAATTTTTACGACATATAGAGAGGACAAGATTGTTATTACATGTAATAGATGTATCTGGCTCGGAAGGAAGAAATCCAGTAGAAGACTTTAAGATTATAAACAATGAGCTAAAAAAATATAGTGAAAAATTAAGCAAAAGAAAGCAGATAATAGTAGCAAACAAAATAGATAGTATGCAAGATGAAACACTTTATAAAGAATTAAGCAAATTAGCTAAAAAAGAAAAATTGGAAATATTTAAAATATCAGCAGTTACAGGAGAAGGAATAAAAGAACTTTTAAATAAGGTTTCGCAAGAATTGAAAGAATTACCAAAAGAAGATCTTGTAGAAGTAGAAAAAGATAAAAAAATATATGAATTAAAAGATGAATCACAATTTACAATATATAAAGAAGGAAAAATCTTTGTTGTTGACGGTCCAGCAGTACAAAGGGTAATGAGAAGAGTAAATGTAGAAGACAATGAATCACTACATTATTTCCATAAATGCTTAGATGACTTAGGAGTAAATCAAGCGTTGAAAAAAGCAGGGGTACAAGAAGGTGATACTGTAAGAGTAGTGGATTGGGAATTAGAATGGTATGATTAAAATTTAAAACTTTTGTTTGACATTTATTTGTTTGTATGATATTATATTGGCAGATAAAAGAAGGAGTGATTTATAGTGAGAGAAAAAAAACTAAAAACAGGCATTAATAAAAGGGAAAAGGCAATATTAAAATTTATAGAAAAGCAAATAAACAAAAACGGTTATCCACCATCAGTAAGAGAGATAGGAGAAGCTGTTGATCTAAAATCTACTGCTACGGTACATGGATATTTATCTAGACTAGAGCAAAAGGGGTATATTAAAAAAGAAGAACAAAAAGGTAGAACATTAAGATTACTAAAAGGGGAAGACGGAAAAGAAAGAAACAAAAAGGCAGAACCTAAAAATCTATATACAGGTAAAGAAATGGTAGAGGTTCCTGTAATTGGAAAAATTACAGCTGGAGAACCTATTTTAGCAGTTGAGAATGTAACAGATACATTTCCAATTCCGCTAGACTTTGTTGGAAATTGTGAAAGCTTTATGCTAACAGTTAGAGGAGAAAGCATGATAGAAGCTGGAATCTTAAATGGAGATTATATTTTAGTAAAAAAACAAAACACAGCAGAAAATGGTGAAATAGTTGTAGCTTTAATAGGAGATGAAGCAACAGTAAAAACATTTTATAAAGAAAAAGACCATATAAGATTGCAACCAGAAAATAGTACAATGGATCCTATTATAGTTCCAGATTGTCAAATTCTAGGAAAAGTTGGAGGAGTATTTAGAAAAATATAAAATTCCTATATAAATAAGAAAGGGGAACAAAATGAGTGATTATATGGACTTTTGGTGCATAGATAAAAGAAAAAGAATGCACAATATAATAATGTATATCTTAATAATTGCACTATTATTTGTATTTTCAAATGTAATGATTTATTTATATATAAATGGAACATACAAGGCAATAGAGGATAGTAAAATAGAAGTAGAAAATCCTAACATAACTATTGAACAAGCAAAAGCAACCTATGTTAATGGATATGTAAATGGAAAGATAAAAAATAATACAGAAGAAACAATTAATGAAAAGTACATAAAATTTGAATTTTCTACACTTAGAGATGTGAATATAGGAAATAAATATTTAAAAATAGAAAATTTGGAACCTGGACAAGAAATAGAATATAAGGTTAATTTTAAATATCAAGACATAAAAAAGATGAAGATTAGTGAAGCAACAGCAGAAGAAGTAAAAAATGCAACAGAAAGCGAATTTGAGATAACAGAAGAAATGAAACAAGGAATGTTAATAGGAACACTATTAATATTATTATTAAAATAACAACACAAACACTTGAAAAATAAGCAAAAAAGTGTTACTATATGAAATAATTATAAAAAAGCGATAATAAAGGACACGGTATATAAATTAGTAATATTTAGAGAGCCAAATACTTGCTGAAATTTTGGTATATGAAAAATATATATTATCACCTTTTATGTTGTTTAATTGAACAGAAATAAGTAAATTAAACCGTAAATCTTGCGTTAAAGATATTAAGAGAGATAATATTAAATTATCTAATTTAGGTGGTACCGCGGAAACAAAACCATTTCGTCCTAAAAAGGGCGGAATGGTTTTTAACATACATTGAAAAATGTAGGGACGATTTTAATCGCCCGCACTTCGAAGAAATTACTAAAAAAGAACAGGAAGGGGAAAATAAAGTGGAAGAAGAAAAAAAAGATTATGGCAAAACACTTAACTTGCCAAGTACAGATTTTCCGATGAGAGGAAATTTACCAGAAAATGAACCAAAAATAAAAGAAGAGTTGTATGACAATGGACTGTATGAAAAAATGTTAAAGAAGAATGAGGGAAAAACACCATTTGTATTACATGATGGACCTCCATATGCAAATGGAGAAATCCATTTAGGACATACTTTAAATAAGGTACTTAAAGATACGGTGGTAAGATATAAAAATTTAAAAGGGTATTATACTCCTTTTATACCAGGTTTTGATACACATGGATTGCCAACAGAGAAAAGAGCAATACAAGTATTAGGGCTTAATAAAGATGAAATAGGAGTTACAAAATTTAGAAATACATGTCGAGACTTTGCATTAGGTTTTGTTCAAAAACAAACTGAGGGATTTAGAAGATTAGGAGTTTTAGGCGATTGGGAAAACCCATATATAACATTAAAGCCAGAATTTGAGGCAAGACAGATTGGCGTATTTGGAGAAATGTACCAAAAAGGTTATATATATAAAGGTCTAAAACCTGTATACTGGTGTACAGACTGTGAAACAGCATTAGCAGAAGCAGAAATAGAATATGCTGATGTAAAAACAACATCAATATATGTAAAATTTAGGGTGGCAGATGGAAAAGGAAAGTTAGATGAAAAAGACACATATATAGTAATTTGGACTACTACGCCTTGGACACTTCCAGGAAATACAGGAATAACTGTAGGAGAAGAATTTGAATATAGTGTTGTAGACACGGGAAAAGAAAAATTAGTAATAGCAACAGAACTTGTAGATAAAGTAATGCAACTAGCTAAAATAGAAAATTATAAAACTATAAAACAATTAAAGGGGAAAGATCTAGAAGGAATACAATGTAAACATCCATTTTTAGACAGAAACTCAAAAGTTGTATTAGGTAGTGAAGATACAATATTGGTAGAATTGGGTACAGGTACAGGGGCTGTACATACTGCACCTGGTTATGGTAAAGAAGATTATCTTTGTGGAATGAAAAATGGATTAGAAATAGTAGTAACAGTAGATGGAAAAGGCTATCAGACAGAAGGAGCAGGACCATTTAAAGGGTTATTCTATGAAAAATCAAATGCAGAAATAATTAAATGGCTAGAAGAAAATAATGCATTATTGCAAAAAGAAGAATTAGTTCACTCATATCCACATTGTTGGAGATGTAAAAATCCAATTATATTTAGAGCAACAGATCAATGGTTTGCTTCAATAGATGGCTTTAGAGAAAAAGCTATAGAAGAAATAAAGAAAGTTGATTGGATTCCAGCATGGGGAGAAGATAGAATATTAAACATGGTAAAAGATAGAAGTGACTGGTGCATTTCTAGACAACGTACATGGGGTGTACCAATACCAATATTCTATTGCAAAGAATGTGGAAAAGAATATATTACAAAAGAAAGCATAGAAAAAATTCAAAAAATATTTAGAGAAAAAGGGTCTAATGCTTGGTTTGATATGACAGAAGAAGAGTTGATGCCAGAAGGAGCAAAATGTGAATGTGGGCATACACACTTTAAAAAAGAAACTGACATTATGGATGTTTGGTTTGACTCTGGTTCTTCACATCAAGGCGTATTGGTTGAAAGAGGTTTACCATACCCAGCAGATTTATATCTAGAGGGAAATGACCAATATAGAGGATGGTTCCAATCATCTATGTTAACAGCAGTTGCAACAACAGGTCAATCACCATATAAACAAGTTTTAACACATGGATTTTTAATAGACATGGATGGAAGAAAAATGTCTAAATCATTAGGTAATGGTGTAAATCCACAAGATGCAATAAAACAATACGGAGCAGATATACTAAGACTATGGGTAATATCTTCAGACTTTAAATCAGATATAACTGTATCACAAGATATTATGAAACAAATAGCAGAAGTTTATAGAAAAATAAGAAACACAGCAAGATATATATTAGGCAACATTTCTGACTATAACCCAGAAGAACCTGTAGAATATAATAAGTTACAAGAAATAGATAAATGGGCTTTAACAAGGCTAAATAAACTTATTAAAGATTGTACGAATAATTATGACAAGTACGATTTTCATATTGTATATCACGATATAAATCAATTTTGCGTAACAGATATGAGTAATTTTTATCTAGATATAATAAAAGATAGATTATACTCTTCTAAAAAGGACTCTATAGAAAGAAGAGCAGCACAAACAACAATGTATGAAATATTAAATACATTAGTAAAAATATTAGCTCCAATTTTATGCTATACAGCTGAAGAAATATGGAAATATATGCCACACACGAAAAATGAACAAGTAGAAAGTGTTATGCTAACATATTTCCCAGAGGTTAATGAACAATATGACAATAAAGAACTAACAGAGAAATGGAATAAGATATTAGAACTAAAAGAGTTGGTATCTAAAAACTTAGAGTTAGCAAGAGCAGACAAAATTATAGGACACTCTCTGAATGCAAAGATAACATTATATGCAAATGACAAAGATTACGAGTTTATAAAAAATAATTTAGAAATATTAAAAACAGTATTTATTGTTTCAGATTTACAGGTTGAAGAAAATTTGAGAAAAGAAAAAGAAAAAATCGGCATAAAAGTAGAAATGGCAGAAGGAGAAAAATGTGAAAGATGTTGGATGTATTCTACAACAGTAGGAGAAGACAAAGAAAATCCTACAATATGCCATAGATGCAGTCAAGTAATTAAGGAGTAACAAAATGAAAGTATCAGATTTTAATTATAATCTGCCACAAGAACTAATTGCACAAGTTCCAATAAAAAATAGAGATGAGTCAAGATTAATGGTTTTAGATAAAAAGAATAAAACAATAGAACACAAAATATTCAAAGATATAATAAATTATCTAAAACCAGGAGACTGTCTTGTAAGAAATAATACAAAAGTAATACCAGCAAGACTATATGGAATAAAAGAAGAAACAGGAATAAATGTAGAATTTTTACTTTTGAATAGAATTGAAGGCGACTATTGGGAAGTTATGGTTAGACCGGGTAGACGTTTAAAAGAAGGAACAAAAGTAATATTTGGAAATGGAATATTACAGGCAGAGATATTAGAAATAATGAATGGTGGAAATAGAAAAGTTAAATTTACATATGAAGGAATTTTTAACGAAATTTTAGATAAAATTGGACTTATGCCATTACCACCATATATTCACGAAAAACTAAAAGAAAAAGATAGATATCAGACAGTGTATGCAAAGTATGAAGGCTCAGCAGCGGCGCCAACAGCAGGTCTACACTTTACAAATGAGCTATTAGAAGAGATTAGACAAAAAGGAATAGATATAGCAAATGTAACATTGCATGTGGGAATAGGTACCTTTAGACCAGTTAAAGAAGAAAATGTAGAAGAACATGCTATGCATACAGAACATTTTTACATTAAACAAGAAGATGTAGAGAAAATAAATAAAGCAAAAAAAGAAGGACACAGAATAATAGCTGTTGGAACAACTTCTTGTAGAGTGTTAGAAAGTATTGCAGATGAAAATGGATATGTAAAACCAATAGAAGCAGATACAGGAATATTCATCTATCCAGGTTATAAATTTAAATGTATAGATGGTTTAATTACAAATTTTCATTTACCAGAATCTACTTTAATAATGCTAGTGTCAGCGTTAGCAGGTAAAGATTATATAATGCATGCATATGAGGAAGCGGTCAAAGAAAAATATAGATTTTTTTCTTTTGGAGATGCAATGGCTATATTATAAAACAATTAAATATATAAAAAATTATTTGCATTTTAGGAAAGGAAACAAGAATGAAATCAGCAATAACATATGAATTATTACATGTTGACAAAAATAGTGGTGCTAGAAGAGGAATAGTACATACTCCACATGGAGACATACAAACACCAATTTTTATGCCTGTAGGAACACAGGCAACAGTAAAATCTTTAACGCCTGAAGAACTAAAAGAAGAAGTAAAAGCACAAATTATATTATCAAATACATATCATTTATACTTAAGACCAGGACATGAATTAGTAAAAGAAGCAGGCGGATTGCATAATTTTATGAGGTGGGACAGACCAATACTGACAGATTGTGGAGGCTTTCAGGTTTTTAGCTTAAGTGATTTAAGAACTATAACAGAACAAGGGGTGGAGTTCAAGTCACATTTAGATGGAAGTAAACACTTCTTTTCACCAGAAAAAGTAATGGAAATAGAAGAAGCGTTGGGAGCAGATATAATAATGTCATTTGACGAATGTGTTGAATACCCAGCTACATATGAATATACAAAACAATCAATGGAAAGAACAACAAGGTGGGCTGTTAGGTGTAAAGAGGCACACAAAAATACAGATAAACAGGGTCTATTTGGAATAATACAAGGCGGATTTTATGAAGATTTAAGAAAGCAAAGTGCAGAAGACTTAATTAAATTGGATTTTCCAGGATATGCAATAGGAGGAATAAGTGTAGGAGAACCAACTGAAGAATTCCTAAGAATATTAAAATATACCACTCCATTAATGCCAGAAAATAAACCTAGATACCTTATGGGAGTTGGTAGTCCAGATTACCTAATAGAGGCAGCTCTTGCTGGAATAGATATGTGTGATTGTGTATTGCCAACAAGGATTGCTAGAAATGGAACAGCAATGACATCTAATGGAAAAGTGGTAGTAAGAAATGCAGTATATGCAAAAGATTGGGGACCACTTGATTCAGAATGTGACTGCTATACTTGTAAAAATTATACAAGAGCATATATAAGACATTTGATAAAAGCAAATGAAATATTGGGAGTAAGATTATTATCAATTCACAATTTAAGATTCTTGACTAAATTAATGGAAAGAGTTAGAATAGAAATAGAGAATGACAACTTGCTGAATTTTAAAAAAGAATTTTACGCTAAATATGGTTATACAAAAGAATAAAAAATGGTTACGAGCTAGAAAAAGCGAACCTGAAAGAAAGGAATGTAATAAAATATGGATCTTACTGGTATTAGAAACATGAAATCTAGCAATGAAGAAAAGATAAAAAAAACACTTAAAACCACTATTGTTATATTAAGTGTGATTTCAATTTTAATAATTATTTTAATAGGACTTTTATATGTTCAGAAGAAAAAAGCGTTAAAAATATTTATTGATGGTGCAGACAATACAAAAATAATGGATAGCAAAATAGTTTTTGAAGGAGACAAAATATACATTCCAATAAAAACATTTGCTAAACAGGTGGGATATGAAGTGTTTGATGGAGAATACAAACAATCATACATAGAAGACAAAAACAAATGTTATATAAAAAATAAAGATGAGGTTACCTCATATGTGTTAGATTCTAATCAGATTTATAAAAAGATAATTACAACAAATGAAGTAAGTAATTACGAATATTTTGAAATTGATGAACCAGTAAAAAAAATTAATGGAGAATTATATGCATCTATAAATGGTATATCAAATGGATGTAATGTAGCAATTTCATACAACAAAGAAAATAATAAAATAGATATATATACACTTTCAAAATTAGTAACATCATATACGGCTCAAGGTACAAAATTCGAAAAAACTTCGGCACTTGTAGGTGAAGATGTTAATTATAGTAATCAAAAAGCAATATTATATGGAATGATGGTTGTAAAAAATGATGAGAAGAAATTTGGAGTTTGTGATTTAAAAGGGCAAACTATAATAGGTACAAAATATAAAAGCATAAAATTTATCGAATCATTAAAAAGCTTTATAGTTAAAACAGATGATAATAAAGTTGGAATAATAACATATGAAGCAACCCCTATAATTCCACCAGAGTATGACAATATAGAGCAAATAAATAATCAACTATACTTAGTGGCTATAAACAAAAAATTTGGAATAATAAATAAAGAAGGAAAAACAATAGTATATTCAGAATACGACCAAATAGGTGTTGACGCTACTAAATATCCTTCTATAGATAATCAATATATAATGCTAGATAAATATATTCCTGTCATGAAAGATAAAAAATGGGGAATGTATAACACAGATGGGCAAGAGGTTTTAGGTTTGGAATATGATGAAATAGGTTGTACAGAAAAGTATAAATCTATAGCAGACCCTGTAGTTGTAATACCAAAATATGAACTAATTGTTGCAAAAAAGAATAATGCATATGGATTAGTTGATGGAACAGGAAAAACAAAAATACAATTTGCACTAAAAAACGTTTATTCAGTATTAAGTGCAGGAGTGAATAAATATTATATGGTATATGAAGGCAAGGAAATTAATATAGAAGACTACCTTGAACAAAATAAATAATAAAAAAATAGTGTGCTATAAGCACATTATTTTTTTTGCAAAAAGCAATTGTTCTAAAACACAAAAACAAGAATACAAATGTAAAAGAATAATTATAAAAAACTAAAGGAGGTCACAATGGAAAAAATAAATAAAATGGAAAGAAGTAAACAAGAGCAAAACATAATTAGAATAGTAAAAGGAAGTCTTTTTGCAATTATATTAACATTTATTTTTTTATTTATATTTGCAACAATACTAACATATTCTAATATACCAGAAAGTACAATAACACCAATAGTAATTATAATAACAGCTATAAGTATTCTAATAGGGAGCGCAAAAAGTACAAGAAAAATAAATAAAAATGGTATGATAAATGGAGGCATGGTAGGATTAATATATATAACTTTTTTATATGTTTCATCAAGCATAGTGTTTTCTGGACTTCAGCTAAGCCTCAAGTCCATAATAATGATAATTTCAGCAATCTTAGCAGGGATAATAGGAGGAATAATAGGAGTAAATTTCACAATAGGGGACAGTCCCTAATTGTGAAAAAAATATTTTGAAAATTTCAAAAAATGTATTGACAATTTGTAATAAATTTAGTATACTAAGGAAGTCGTAGGAAATGGGCGCATAGCTCAGCTGGGAGAGCATCTGCCTTACAAGCAGGAGGTCATAGGTTCGAGCCCTATTGCGCCCACCATTTCTATATATAAAAATCTATGGCCTGGTAGTTCAGTTGGTTAGAACGCTAGCCTGTCACGCTAGAGGTCGACGGTTCGAGCCCGTTCCAGGTCGCCATTTTTTTATTATATAGGCAAAAATAACTGGCTTGATAGCTCAGTTGGTAGAGCAGAGGACTGAAAATCCTCGTGTCAGTGGTTCGATTCCACTTCAAGCCACCATACAACATATGGGGCTTTAATTTTTTATCATATGGCGAGGTAGCTCAGTTGGCTAGAGCATTCGGTTCATACCCGACAGGTCGAGGGTTCGAATCCCCCCCTCGCTACCATAGAAAAATTACTGTAAATAGTTTGTATCTAAGGATACAAGCTATTTTATTATTATTTATCTTATTTTAATATAATTTCTAATGATATTCCTCAGATCAAATTTTACTGCTAAAACAATCAGACAATGCAAGCTGGTTGTTTTTTATTATGCAATGTTTGTAATGAAAATGTAATACAAACGCAATTGAAATGTAATATATAGCCCGAAATGTAATAAATTAAAACCGTTTAAGCCAATTTAACAATAAACAAGAAACAAAAAAGTATTGATTTATAGATTAATAAATAGTATTATATAAACAAAGGAGGGAAAAATCATGAATAATAAAAAGAAAGTTATAGGGATAGTAGTGCTAGTTGCTATATTAGCAATAGGAATTGGATATGCAGCAATAACAACTATACCTTTAAAAATCTCTGGTACTGCAGGTGCAACAACTAAACAAGGAAACTTTGTAGTAAAATTTGAAGGTACTCCTACAGTAACAAAAGGTGAAAACCTTGACGCAAGTGTAACAGCAACAGCAACATTAACAGATGATACAAATGCTAAATTTGAAGTTGCAGGCTTAACAGCAAAAGGAGATAAAGTAACAGCTAAATACACAATAAAAAATGCAAGCCCAGATTTAACAGCTAAATTAACTGTAAATGACCCAGTAGTTGAAAACACAACTTATTTTAAAGCTACAAAAACAGTTACAGGATTAGCAGAGAACAATACAATGGAATTAGCAAAAGATGCAACTGTAGAAGTAGAACTAACAGTTGAACTAATTAAAACACCAGTAACTGATGATCCAGTAGCAACAACAGTAAATATGTCAATTAATGCAGATCCAGTACAACCATAATTATTAAAATGGATAAGAAAAGCAAAAGGAGGAATTATGAATAGTGATAGACTTAGATTATATATAATAGAGTTTTCATTAATTTTAGTTCTCCTTTTAGCTCTCATTTTTAATGAATATATAACAAGAACAATAATAATGACAGTATTATTAGTATTTATGGTAATAGCAATAAAATTTATTAAAGGCCAAAAAACAGAAACTATATATAAAAAGCAGATGATACTTTTAGTAAGTACAATTGCTATAATTTATGTAGCTATTTTATATATGCTAGGAATAAAATTGGGTTTTTATAGCTCTGTAGTAAAATTTAGCAAATGGTCTATAATAAACTATATAATACCATATGTAGTAATAATAATATCATCAGAAATTATTAGAAAACAGATATTAATAAAACAACAAAAAAAGGCTAATCTAATAATTTTAATAGCAATGATATTATTAGAAATAATAATATCAACAAATATAAGCAGTATAAAAACATTAAAAGACTATTTTACATTAGTCAGCTATACAATATTTACTGCAATAGCTAACAATGTGCTGTACAACTATATTGTAACAAAATACGGAAATTACAAAGCAGTAATATGTTATAGAATAATAACATTAATGTATATGTATATTATACCAATAACACCAGACATAGATATATTATTTAGAGCAATAATAGGAATTGTTGTGCCATACGTGACATATGTTTTGCTAGAGAATTTGTACTCAAAAAGAGTGCAGATTGTAGCAGTGAGTGAAAAAAGAAAAGAAATGATAATATGCGTAATACTGTGTATATTAGTATCACTGCTAATAATGGTAGTTTCTTGCAGATTTAGATATGGAACTTTAGTAATAGGCACAGGAAGTATGACAGGTACTATAAATAAAGGCGATATTATAATATATGAACGCTATGAAAAAGAAGAACTAGAAATAGGAGAAATAATTGTATTTAAAACGGAAAATGTTTTTGTGATTCATAGAATAATTGATAAAAAGAGTGTTGGAGAAGAAATAAGATATTATACAAAAGGGGATGCAAATCAACAGGAAGATAAAGGCTTTAGAACACAAAAAAACATAGTTGGAATAGTTAAAGGTAAAATACCATATATAGGAAAAATTACACTATTATTAAATGACATAATTAATAAGTAAAAATCGGAGGATAAAAAGATGGGAGAAGTAAATCAAGATACTATATTGCAACATCAGAGAAAGAGAAGAAGACACAAAATAAAATTAGCTGTAGGAAGTTTTGTAGTAATACTAGTAGCTATTATTCTTATAGCAACATATGCAATATTAAGTAAAAACTATTATAACGAATACAAAGAAAATGCAGAAGTAGAATATAAAATAAGACTAAACGAAAATGAATTCTATACAGGAGAATATTTGGAGGGAAGCACAGGAGTAGTTGCAAGTATAATAAAAGATATAGAAGCCGAATTTAAATATAAATTAGATTTAAAAGAAGAACAAGACTATATATATGATTATAAAATACTTAGCCAAATAGAGGTAAAGGAAGGTAGCAGAGAAAACTCAATATATACAATTGAAGAAGAAATAGCAAGTAAACCAGCAACAGAAACAAACTCGAAACAATTGGAAATAGACGAAAAATTCACCATAGACTATAATGAATATAACAGAAAAATAAGTAAATTTATAACAGTATATAATTTAAGTAACACTAATAGTACCTTATCTGTAAATATGTATTTACATGTAATAAATAAATATGATGGAAGCCAAGTAAATAAAGATGAAAAGGTAATGACACTAAATGTACCACTAACCACCAAAACAGTAGATGTAAGCATAGCAACAAATGTAGTAAAAGGCGAAGGAAAAATGCTAATACAAGAAAGCCAATATGGTGACCTAACATACGTTTTAATAACAGGAGTTTCAATTTTAACCATAGGAATAATAATATTACTAATGTTTATAAAATATATGTTAGAAACAAGAAGCGCAGAAACTATGTACGAGCAAGAGTTAAGAAAAATATTATTTAACTATAAAAGTAATATACAAAAAATAAGTAGCGAAGAAAACTTACAAGGTTATAAAATTTTAAAAATAGGCACATTTAACGAAATATTAGAAATGAGAGATACAATACAAGCGCCTATACTAATGTATGCAGAGAATGAAGAAAGAACAAAATTTATGATAATAAATAATGACGTTTTATTTGTTTATGTATTAGGAGTAAAAGAAATAAGGAATGAATTAAGAGAAAAAGCAAAAAATAAAAAACAAAAAGCAAAGAAATAAGTTGTAGGGGCGATTTTAATCGCCCGCACTTCGAAGAAATTACTAAAAAAGAAGATCACAAGGAGAAAAATGTGAAATATAACGACAAGAAATTTAAAGTTATTGGTGCTGTACACACACCAATATTTTATATAAAATTTAGTAAACAATCATTAATACTATTTGTGTTATTAGGAGCAATATTATTTATAGGAATAGGCTATTCCGCAATAAATTCTGTAACAGCAGAAATAACAGGAGGAATAACAGCAACAACACAAAATGGAGTATTCATAACAGATGTAACATATGTAAGTGGAGTAGATGCAAACGTAGATGCGTCCAATATAGAATACTATAGAGGAACAATGCTACAAAGCTTGATATCACTTTCAGAACAAAACCCAAACTCAGAAATAAAATATAAAGTAACAATATATAACAATTCAGAAGAAACATATCCATTTGTAGCAGTACTGTATGACGAAGAATTTTATGACAATCCAGACATAGTATTTGAGATAAGTGGATTTAATATAGGAGAAACAATAGGAGCAAAAGAAACAAAAGAGCTATATATAACATTTAAATATAAAAATCAAACAATACCAGAAAAAACAATATTAAGCTCATATATAAACTTTAAAATAGCAGAACCAAATAGACTAATGGCAGTTACGGGGTCAGGATCAACAGCTAAATATTTAAGAGGTACGGTAATAAAAAATGAAATAGAAGAAATAGAATTTGCACAAGGAACACAACCACCAGAAGGCACAATAAATGAATTAAGTTTTGACGCATCAGAAAAGCAAGACAAAAGCATAATGGGGTATTACACAGATACAGATGGAAATGGATTATATAAATTAACCTTTTTAAGTCCAGAAATAATAGCAACAACTAAACATATATATGAAAATTATTTATTTTCGGCTTTAGTTAATCTAAAAACTATTAAATTTGACAATTTTAGTACATGGGGAACAACTAGAATGCACGGACTATTTAATTGGTGCTCAAAACTAGAAACGCTAGATTTAAGCAAATTTGACACAAGTAAAGTGACAGGTATGGGAGAGATGTTTAGTTTTTGCAGTAGTTTAACAACATTGGACGTAAGTATATTAAATACAAGTAATGTGACAAATATGAATGGTATGTTTAATGGTTGTAGCCAATTAACAACATTAGATTTAAGTAATTTTAATACAAGCAATGTAACCAATATGAATAGTATGTTTAGTAAGTGTAATAGTTTAGCAACATTAGACGTAAGTAAATTTAATACAGAAAACGTAAAAGAGATGAAAGGTATGTTTGATGGTTGTAGCGGACTAACAACATTAGATTTAAATAATTTTGATACAAGTAAGGTAACTAATATGAGTACAATGTTTCGTGACTGCAATAAATTGACAACATTAAATTTGGGTAGATTTGACACAAGTAAGGTAACTGATATGAGTGAAATGTTTCTTAGATGTAGTAGTTTAACAGGACTAAATGTAAATAATTTTAATACAGCTAATGTAACTAATATGAATGGTATGTTTAGTAAGTGTAATAGTTTAGCAACATTAGACGTAAGTAAATTTAATACAGAAAACGTAAAAGAGATGAAAGGTATGTTTGATGGTTGTAGCGGACTAACAACATTAGATTTAAATAATTTTGATACAAGTAATGTAACAACTATGAGAAATATGTTTTTGAATTGTGGCAAATTGATAGAACTAAATATAAGTAATTTTAACACAAGTAATGTAAAAATCATGTCTTATATGTTTCAAAATTGCAGTAAGTTAATAGAACTAGACACAAGCAATTTTGATACAAATAATGTGACAGAAATGACTAGTATGTTTTATGGTTGTAAAGGATTAACAACTCTAAATGTAAGTGGATTTAATACGAAAAATGTAACAGCTATGGGAAGTATGTTTAGCGGTTGTGGTGGATTGACAATATTAGACGTAAATAATTTTGATACAAGTAAGGTAACTGGCATGGGTGGTATGTTTAGCGGTTGTAGCGGACTAACAACATTAGATTTAAGCAATTTTGATACAAGTAAGGTAACAGCTATGGATGCTATGTTTAGAGGTTGTAGTGGACTAACGACATTAGATTTAAGCAATTTTAATGTGGTTGCCGTAAGAAACGCATCATTAATGTTTTATCAATGTGGTAATATAACAACTTTGAACTTAAGTAATTTTAGCACAAACAATGTAGAGAATATGTACTTAATGTTTGGAGGTTGTAGAAACTTAACAACAATATATGTAAGTGAATTTAATGCGGAAACAAATACAGGTTGGACTACAACAGCGGTTACAAATTCAAAAATTATGTTTAGTGATTGTACTAAATTAGTGGGAGGCAATGGAACAACATATAACAATAATATAACAGACAAAACCTATGCAGTTATAGACACAGCAACAACACCAGGATACCTTACAAATATTAATAAAAACAAGAAGATAAATAGGTTAATATCTGCTAGCAGTGTAGCTCCAAATGGAAAATATTTAAATAGTACAATAATAAAAAATAAAATAGAAACAATAGAATTTAAATTAGGAAAAGAAAAACCAGAAGGAACAATAGAAGCTTTTGATGCATCAGAAAAACAAGATGAGAGCATAATGGCATATTACACAGATACAGATGGAGATGGATTATATGAATTAACTTTTACAAGTGATGGAGTAATTGCTACAAACACAGAAGCACAATATTTATTTCAAAATTTAACACAATTAACAAAAATAACTTTTGACAACTTTAGTACTAATGGTGCAACAAATATGCAGTCTATGTTCTCAAACTGTAGTAAATTAATAACATTAGATGTAAGTAAATTCAATACAAGTAATGTAACAAGCATGTTAGAAATGTTCTATAGCTGTAGAGCATTAACAACATTAAATTTAAGTAATTTTAATACAAGTAGCGTAACAAATATGCAAACTATGTTCAGTGGTTGTATGGCTTTAACAACATTAGATTTAAGCGGCTTTAATACAATTAATGTAATAACCATGAGAACTATGTTTAATAATTGTAAAGCTTTAACAACAATATATGTAAGTGAATTTAATGCAGAGACAAGCACAGGATGGACGACAACAGCGGTTACAAATTCAACAAGTATGTTTTCGAATTGTACCAATATAATTGGTGGCAACGGAACAACATATAACAATAATATAATAAACAAAACCTATGCAGTTATAGACACAGCAGAAACACCCGGATACCTTACAAACATAAACCATAGATGGAGGAAGAATTAAATATGAAAGCTTTAATAACAGGGGGTTCTTCTGGAATAGGAAGAGATATGGCAAGAATTTTAGCAAAACTAAATTATAATCTAATTTTAGTTGCTAGAAATGAAGATGGATTAACTTAAAATAAAAAATGAACTAGAAACAGAAAACAATAAAATAAATATAACAATATACCCTATGGATTTAAACATAAAAGAGAATTGCTACAAATTGTATGAAAACGAAAAAAATATAGATGTATTAATAAACAATGCGGGATTTGGCTTATTTGGAGAATTTGCAGAAACAGATTTAGAAAAAGAAATAACTATGATAAATACAAATATAACAGCTGTGCAGATATTAACAAAACTATATTTAAAAGACATGATAAAAAAAGACAAAGGAAATATATTAAATGTAGCATCAATAGCTGGATTTATGCCAGGACCACTAATGGCAACATATTATGCAACAAAAAATTATGTTGTTGCACTAACGAGAGCAGTTAGAAAAGAACTAAAAAAGAAAAAATCAAATGTAAAAATAAGTTTGCTATGTCCAGGGCCAGTAGACACAAATTTTAATAAGGTTGCGAATGTAAAATTTAAAATACCAGGATTATCAAGTGAAAAAGTAGCCCAATATGCAATAGATAAAATGCTAAAAAATAAATTTATGATACTTCCTGGAACATTAATAAAAATAGGAAAGGCATTTTCGGAAATAACGCCAGATATAATAAAAGAAGAAGTAGCATACCATGCACAAAAAAGAAAAAGAGGTTGACAGAATACTAAAAGTATGTTAATATAGAAAATGTAATTTAAGAGTTTACCTAAAGCATTAAATTCTTGAGCGGTAAAGAGTAATAAAAATATTACTTACACAGAAAGTAAGATAAATAAAGTCTTACTAAGGAGTCTTAAAAGATTTCTTAGTGAGGCTTTTTTGTTTTATCAGAAAAAGGGGGATGAGAAAAAGTGAAAATAATAGAGGTAAAAAATTTAAACAAAGAATTTAAGGTAAAGGAAAAAGAGAAAGGAATAAAAGGAAGCATAAAATCCATTTTTAAACCAAAGTACAAAACAATAAAAGCAGTAAATAATATAAATTTTTCAGTAGAGGAAGGAGAAATGTTAGCATTTATAGGTCCAAATGGAGCAGGAAAATCAACAACAATAAAAATGTTGACAGGTATTTTATATCCTACATCAGGTGAAATAAAAATAATGGATTTAGATCCATCAAAGCAAAGAAAACAATTAGCATATAAAATAGGAACTGTTTTTGGACAAAAAGAACAACTTTGGACACATCTAACTCCATATGATAACTTTAAATTTTTTGGGGCGATATATGATATGCCAGAAAACATAATAGAAAAGAAAATAGAAGAGCTAAAAAATACTTTTAAATTACAAGAATTTATAAATACACCAGTAAGAAATTTATCACTAGGGCAAAGAATAAGATGCGAAATAGTAGCTGCATTAATACATGAACCTGAAATTCTATTTTTGGATGAACCAACAATAGGGCTAGACCCAGTGATAAAAGAAAATGTAAGAGCACTAATAAAGAAAATGAATAAAGAATATAAAACAACAATTTTTTTAACAAGTCATGATATAGGAGATATAGAAAAACTATGCAAAAGAGTAATTATAATAAATTATGGAAAAATAATATTGGATAGCTCTATGGAAAAACTAAAAGCTAACAAACCATTAGAAGATATAATTACAGAAATATATAAGGGAACAAAAGAATATAACTAACTTCTTAGAAAAAAAGGGGGATGATAAAACAATGAGAAAGTATTTATATATTTACAAATCTACACTTATAGAAAATTTAACATACATTTACAATATATTAATTGGATTTATATACTTTTTTATAGTAATGATTGTGTTAATGAATTTATGGCAATATATTTATGAGGATCCAAGTAATATGATAAATGGGTATACATTAAACCAGATGATGTGGTATGTATTAATAACAGAAGCTTTGTGGTATGCTACCAAAAATAAAGTGCTAACAAATGAAGTGAGCCAAGATATAAGAACAGGAGATGTAGCCTATAAGATTAACAAACCATATAATTATATATTCTACATTATGGCTAAATATTTTGGGGAGATAACATTAAAAACAATAATATTTAGTATAATGGCTGCAATAATTGGAATATGCTGGATAGGCCCTATTCAAGATTTTAACTTAGCGGTTGTTCCATTAATATTAATAGTTATAGTATTTCGGAATATTAATAAATGCCATTATGAAAATATTAATTAGCATAATTTCATTTTGGATAGAAGATTCTACACCATTTCATTGGATATATGACAAAATGATATTACTAATAGGAACAATGTTCCCAATTGAAATGTTTCCCCAATATTTAAGACCAATAATAAAATGTACACCAATATATGTGGTAACATATGGACCAGCAAAATTATTAATAAATTTTAGTCTGCAAAATTTTGTACAAATTTTACTAGCACAAATTATATATTTATTTGTTGCTACAACATTAACACTAATACTATATGAAAAAGGAGTGAAAAAATTAAATGTTAACGGTGGTTAAAAATCAGATAAAAGTTATGATATTATCTGTTAAGTATAATATCATGATGCAAATGGTAAATAAAGTAACATTTATAACTAATATATTATTTATGATATTGAATAATGCTAGTTTTATAATTCAATGGATAATATTATTTAATATAAAAAATGAAATAGGAGGATACAACATAAAGCAAATAATACTATTATGGGGGTTAGCATCAAGTGTTTATGGATATTCACGTGTAATGTTTGGAAGAGCATTTAACATTTCAGAATTAATAATAAATGGACAATTAGATACATTCTTGGTACAACCTAAAAATGTATTCTTAAGTGTAATAACATCAGATTCTAAAATATCAGCAATAGGGGATTTAATATATGGATATATTTGTTTAACAATTTATGGAATAAATATAAAAAACTTTTTGATATTTACATTCTTTTCTATTATAGGTGGAATAATAGTAACTGCTTTTGCAGGAATAGTAGGAAGTTTATCATTTTGGATTGTAAAAGGAGATGCTATAGCTGATGTGTTAAATAATGCCTCTATTCACTTTGATACATATCCAGGAACGATTTTTGATGGTGGTATAAAAATACTGCTATATACAATTTTGCCAGTAGGAATAGCGAATTATATGCCATTTGAAATAATGTTAAGATTTGATTTTATAAAATTTATAATAGTAATTATTTTTACTGTATGTATTTCAATTTTCGCATTTATTGTTTTTAATAAAGGTCTAAAAAGGTATTCTTCATCAAATTTAATGAGTGCTAAAATTTAAGTTAATTTAACAACCTCTTAAACATATAATAAGTTTAGGAGGTTTTTATGATACGAATTGGAATTTGTGGATATGGAAACTTAGGAAAAGGTGTTGAAGAGGCAATAAAGTATAGCAAAGATATGGAATTAGTTGCTATTTTTTCTCGAAGAGACATACAAACAGCGGTACCATTGATAAAAATGGAAGATATGGAACAATACAGAAAAAAAATAGATGTTGTAATTATGTGTGGGGGTTCTGCAAAGGATTTGCCAAATCAAGTTCCGCAATTTGCAAAAATATATAATACAGTAGATAGTTTTGACACACATAAAAATATACCAGAATATATAGAGAAAATTAATAGAATAAACAGGGAAAGTAATACAATATCTCTTATATCAGCAGGCTGGGATCCGGGACTTTTTTCAATAAACAGATTGTATTCAGAAGCGATAATTCCGAATGCACACACATATACTTTTTGGGGGAAAGGGGTAAGTCAAGGACATTCTGATGCAATAAGAAAAATAAATGGAGTAAAAAATGCAATACAATATACAATTCCCATAGATAGTGAAATAGAGAAAGCTAGAAGAGGAGAAATACTATGTTTAACGAATGAGCAAAAACACTTAAGAGAATGTTTTGTGGTACCAGAGGAGGGGGCTGATTTAGAAGATATAAAGCAAAAAATAATTAATATGAAAAATTATTTTGAAGGTTACAAAGTAATAATTCATTTTATTACAGAACAAGAATTAAAAGAAAAACATAATCAAATGCCACATGGAGGAAGTGTAATTTGTTCTGGTTTTACAAGTACAGAGAATAAGCAAATAGTAGAGTATTCTTTAAAATTGGATTCTAATCCAGAATTTACAGCCGGTGTTTTAGTAGCATATGCAAGAGCTGTTTATAAATTAAGTTTGATGAAGGATTATGGAGCAAAAACGGTTTTAGACATACCACCAGTTTTATTATCAAGTAAGAAAAGAGATGAACTTATAGAAAAAATATTATAGGTGATAGTGAATAGGGACTTACTATACTTAATAAAATTAATTAGGAGGATTAAACATTGCTTTAGAAAGGACGGAGATAATAGGGTGGTTATAAAGATAAAGAAAAGTGTTTTGTTTAAGATAAGTGTATTAGCGATTATGATAATTACATTATCAGTTGTAACAATATCTTTAGGAATGGATCATTATTATAATGTTGATTTTACAACAGGATTAGTTACAGCAAGTTTACTAAATGTTAGAAGCGGACCAGGTACAAAATTTCCAATAGTTGCAACAGTAAAAAAGAATGAATATATTAGGGTATTTGCAGGGATTGGAGATTGGTATGTGGTACAATTAGATAGCAATTATATAGGAGCAGTAAGTAAAAAGTATATAAAGCCAATTTATCCTAATACTGGAACAGGTTCAAACAATAATGATTCAAATAATAATAATACAACTAATACAACAAATTTAACTTCAGATGAATGGGAAGTATTTAATCTAATTAATCAACAAAGGAGTCAAAATGGTTTAAGTCCATTAAAAATAGATTATGAAGTGCAAAGAGTAGCAAGAATAAAAGCACAAGATATGGTAAACAATAACTACTTCTCACATACTTCACCAACATATGGTTCACCATTTAATATGCTAAACAATTTTAAGGTATCTTATAGAACAGCAGGAGAAAACATAGCCGGAAATTCAAGTAATAGTGCGGCAGTAACTGCATGGATGAACTCTTCTGGACATAAAGCTAATATACTAAATAGTAGTTTTAATTATACTGGGATTGGAGTAATAAATGGTTCAAAATATGGAAAAATATATGTACAAATGTTTATAGGCAAATAATAAAACAGTAAAGCTATTGATAAAATAGTTTTACTGTTTTATAATGTGGGGGTAAAGAAAAAATTTTAGGAAGGAAATGGTGATATAATGAAAAATGGAGTTTGGAAATTATTACTAGTTATTTTATTTGTATTGGCTATTGTATTTGGAACGCTTTTTATAATAGATACAAACAGAATGAAAAACAATAAACCTGTGTTATTTAGTACATGGGGAAAAAAGTATAGTGCACCAGTGGCTTCGGCAGATAAAATGAATGCGGTGCTTTCTTTGGAAGATAAAATAGCAGATGATACGGTTTGGTGTGGTACATTTAATTTAATATGGAATGATTTGAAGAATGAACTTGCAAAAAAAGATATAGAATTTACGCCACAATTAGATGTAGTAAGGAATTTAAATAAAGGAACATTTAATACAGAATGTTTATCAGAAGATAGTTATTATAAGGTATATGGCAAGCCAACAATTGAATTAAAAAAGCAGATAGAAAAAGAAATAAAAAGAAAATTTAACGAAACAAGTGATATATTAGATGATTTTAATTGGAATGAGTCAGGAGATAAGGATTACCTTCTATATTCTATGCTAAAAAAAGAGTTTGAATTTCCAAAAGTATTTGACAGATTAGAAAAAGGAAAGTTTAAAGATTGGGAAAATGTAAAATATTTTGGAATAAAAAAGAAAACATCTGAAAAAGTAAGGGAGCAAGTTAAGGTATTATATTATAATTCAAAAGAAGACTTTGCAATAAAATTATTAACAAAATCTAATGATGAAGTAATTATCTCAAGAGGAAACAAAGCAAATACATTTGGAGAAATTTATGCAGAGATTAAAGAAAATAACGAGAATTTTAAGGGAAGTAAAAATATAGAAGAAGATGAAATAGTAAAAATTCCAAATATAGACTTTAAATTAAAAAAGGAATTTAACGAAATAGAAGCTAAACCATTTTTATTTGCCAGTGGAGAAGAATATGTTATAGAAAAAGCAGTACAAACAATAGAATTTTCTTTGGATGAAAAAGGTGGAAGAGTAAAAAGCGAAGCGGGAATGACGAACAAAACAACAGCATTATTACCAGATTTAGAGCCAAGAGAATTTTTAGTAAATGATACTTTTTGCATTTTTTTGAAAGAAAAGGATAAGGAATTACCATATTTCGCAGCAAAAATATCTGATATAACACAAGTGCAAATATTAGGAAATTAAATATATAAAAGTGCAATAACCTTCAAAATTTGTGACTATAATCACAAGGAAAAACCTGCCTGCATAATATATATCAAATTATGTAGGAGGTTTATTTTTTATGGATTATGAGATAATGATGAATGGAATTATAAAAATAGGACAATATGCCCCGGATTTTGAGGCAACAACAACAATGGGAAATATTAAATTAAGTAACTATAAAGGCAAATGGATTGTGCTATTTTCGCACCCAGGAGATTTTACCCCCGTATGAGCATACAATTTGGGGAAATATCAGAAACGCTTGCTATTGCATAACATTTCTTTAATCGATAACTTACTCTAAAATGAATAAAAATTGCCACAAAATCGATCGTGAGGCGATTGATTAGGAAGATTTTTGAATAATGAAAGAATTTAAAGGAGTATGGATGCCTTATGAAATATTTATAAATAAAAAATTAACTGATAAAGAAAAGTTTGTTTATTCAATGATTATTTTTTTAAGTAAAGAAAATGAATGTACAATTTCGAGTGCTTATATAGGCAATTTATAAAATATATGTAATGTACAAGTATCAAGAATAATAAATTCATTAAAGAAAAAGGGATATATAAATACAAAGATTATTTATAAAGAAAATTCAAAAGAAATAGCTTTAAGAAAAATACTACCTATTATCAAAAATGGTAATACTTATAAACAAATTAATGTTAACCCTATTAACAGAAACACTAAAGATATATAAAATATATTAATAAAATAAATAATAAGAATAATTGGAAATTAGAAAATCAAAGAGATTATAGTAATTTTGATTTTAGAACACTTTATGCAAATAATTTTTAGAAAGGCACTTGCTTTTTCTATGAAAAAACATGTATATCTAATTGATATACACAAAATAAAATGTATATACGCTAAAAGCCACGCTTTTAGGTTATTAAATTGGGTTAGTATAACTCCCCGTTCCTGCAAAATTATCCGATGGATAGTTTTGACAGAATAATTGAGTTTATGTTATTATAGGAATTAGATAAATAGTAATTTGTCGGTGATAATAAATTTAAAAAGTTTGCAAATATTGTAGATAAATTAAAAATAATATTATAGAATAATGACATAGAAATTCATTGATGTTACCTTCAACATTTATATCGGCAAAATCGTATCTAACGGAATTGTCATTTTTTATTTTTAATATACTCTAATTAAGGTAATAAAGCCAAAAAAATATGAACAATTTACTAGGTGGTGAAGTGAAAATATGATAAATGATAGATATTTTGAAAATGATTTGTATTGGAAAGAACATATAAATAGACAGTTAACTATAGACATGTGGATAGATGAATATAGAGGTTATTTTGATAATAAAGGTATCTGTTTAGAATTGGGATGTGGTATAGGACAATATTCTAAAAGATTAATTGAATACGGATATAAAGTTATATCAACAGATATTTCGGATATTGCATTAAATGAAGTAAAAAAATTCAATAAAAATGTTGAAAAAGTAGATATGAGTATCCCTTTTAAGTATGAAAATGATAGTTTTGATTTAGTATTTTCAAGTCTGGCAATACATTATTTTTCTAAAGAAAAAACAGCTCAATTGATAAATGAAATACATAGAGTTTTGAAAGATGGAGGGTTATTCATTGGAAGTGTGAATGGATTAGAAGGGTATAACTCTATAAAGGATACTGCTATAAAATTGGAGGAAAACTTTTATTTTAATAAAGGTAAATATATTCACTTGTTTAATGATAAAGAATTAAGAAAATATTTTAAAGACTATCAGATTTTAAAAATTGAAAAAAGAGAAGTAGAGAGGTTTGGACATAAGAAAAATTATTGGATATTTATAGTAAAAAAATAGTAAAATAATTTGACAAATTACATGTATACTGTTAGATGTAAATAAATGAGTTTACATCTAATTTTTTTGGTTGTAAAATTATTTACAAAGAATTTAAGCTAGAACATCAAATTACAGAGGTCTTAGAATCTACCAAATTGACAGTTCGGCTTTTATTCCTATTATTAATTTAGTTTTAGATAGTGAGGGCGATTTCGACTCTATATAACAAGCATGATGAAATAATAGTAGAGGTAAAAGGCTTAAATTCAAAAAGAAAGTAGGTGAATAATTTTGAAAACAGTACTAAGTGTAGATGTTGCTAAAAATAAAAGTATGATAATGCTTATGAATAACGATGGAGAGATACTTATTGATACAAAGGAAATCAAGCATAATTTAGGAGAATTTGAAAAAGTAAAAGAAGAAATAGAAGAAATTAATCCAGAAAATCTAACAGTATTCATGGAATCAACAGGTACATACCATTTGCCAGTAGAGAGATATTTTAAAGAGAATGGATTTAATACTTTAGTTATCAATAGTTTAACAACAAAAAATAATTTTGATACGATAAGAAAAACAAAAACAGATAAGAAAGACTGTTACAGACTAGCCAAGTTATTTTTTGTAAATGAAGTAGAATATCACGAAATATCAAAAAAAGATTTATATGCTAATTTAAAAGCAATGACAAGGCAATATTTTTATTTAACGCAAGTAAATATTCGTTGTAAGAATCGATATAAAAGACTAATAAATATTTGCTTTCCAGAATTTGAAGGATTTTTTGCCCGTAATAGAATTTATGAGGATACAGCTTTAAATTTTATAAAAGCATTTCCACATGCTTATATAGTTAGAGAAAAAAGAATTGATGCTTTATATAATAATTTACGCAAAGTAGATGCTAGACATGATTATTATTATAAAAGATTAGCTAGACAATTAAAAGATACTGCAATGAACTCTTTTCCAGGAGTAGACAAAGACCATGCTGATGTAAAAAACTTATCAGATATGGCTAGTATATTGCAAGAAAACAATAAATTGATAGATGAAATAAGGAAAAATATGATCGAATTAGCAAAGCAATCTCCATATTTTGAGATAGTAAATTCATTTTATGGTATAGGAGAAGTATTAGCAGCAGAGCTTTTAGGAGAATTAGGAGATATTACAAGATTTGATAATCATAAGCAGTTGATAGCTTTTTGTGGTTTAGATCTAGCAATTGTTCAGTCTGGAAAAAGTATAAATGTACATGGAGCAATATCAAAAAGAGGAGATAAATATGCAAGATGGATATTATTTAATATAAGCCAAATGGTAGTTAAATTAGGACATCAATATCCTAGTCATCCAGTTTATAACTATTATTTAATAAAAAAAGCAGAAGGCAAACACTATTACGAAAGCCTAACTGCTTGTTCAACTAAAACTCTAAGAATGTTATATTTTATGTGCAAAAATAATAAACGATTCTTAGAAGAATAAATATAATTAAATTTTAGCATAAAAAAAGTGAAAAAGATACAATTTTTTAAAAAATATATCGTTTTCGCTTGTTTGCCATACAAAAAAATAATATAATAAATTTTAAAAAAAGTACTTGACAAAGATTAGATAGTCAATTTATATAATAGTTCTATAATTTTATAGGGGCGACAAAAAGTCGCCTCTATATTTTTGTAGTATCCTGCTAAAAGCCACGCTTTTAGGCGTAAATGGGAGTTAAGGGTGACTCCCTGTTCCTGCAAATTTTGAAAAAATTTGAAAAGGTTATAAAAAAGTAATGAATTTCTTAGTTTTTTTGTTCTTTCATAATGAAAGTTTTTATAAATTTTATTTAAAAACTTAACATTTTAAATAGAAAATGAAACATACCCTATAGAAAAATAAACTTTTTCCAAAAAATGTAACATTTAATAAAAAAATTGGATTCTTATATATGAAAAATCCAACCATTTTGGAATTAAAATGCAACATAATATATCAGGTGCAAATAAAAAACATGATTACTATTTTTCGGGAATGTGCGTATGTAATGATTGTGGTTCAGGAATGTCTGGTATAATAATTAAAAGAAAAGTTAAAGAAAAAGGTTATGACTGTTCAAGATACAGACAATATAGTACAAAGGCTTGTCATTGCCATGAAATTAAAGAAAAAGACATATTAATTCATTTAAAAGAATTTTTTAAATTTACTAAACAAAAGTATTTAAAAGAAATAAAGGATATTAAAATTGAAATAAAGCAAGAAAATAAAACCAACGATAAATTTAAATTACAAAATAAACTTAATATTCTAAATGAAGAATATAAGATGCTAATTAATCAAAAAGTAAAAGAACTAGCATTTTGTAATAATTCTATGCAGAGAGAAATTATAGAGAATACATACAAAGAATTAGAAAAAGAAAAAATGCAAAGTATTGCTTATCTACAGGGATTAATTCAAAGCGATGAAAAGAAAAGTTTAGAAGAAAAAATTCAAGAATTAAAAACAGCATTAGAATATTTTGATGAGATAATAAATGCAAAAGAACCAAATAGAATTATATTACAAATGATAATTGACAAAATTTATATACATAGAGATAAAACCATTAGATTTAAGCTAAAAATTGATATTGACAAATTAACTTAAATTCGACAAATAGATAAATATATTATATAATTATAAAAAGAAATGTGAGGAATGTTTATGAATCAATATCTAAAATTATATGAAAAAAGTAATAATCCATTAGAGAATAATGAAATATTGGAAAAAGTGATAAAAGCATATATTTCATACAAAAAAAACGGCTCTACTACTTTTTATAATGAAATTGAAAAAGCAGGTACTGAAAGAAAAAAGTCTACACCACCACCCATGACGGAAAAAGATACATTTTGGTCTGTGTTATTTAATAAATGGAAAAGAAATATATTAAATAATATAGGAAAAATAAATCCTGAAAAATATCAAGGACATTTTGAAGAGTTAGTTAAGAATTTAAAAGAAATTCCTGATATTACTAGTTATCATGAATTATGCAATATAGTTAAAAATCATCCTATTGTAAGTAAATATGGAATAATGCCAAGTGGGGATAGATTATGGAACTTTGTACTTTCTAGAAATATAAGTGGAAGAAAAGATAATGATATTAATCCTAACTATAGATTATATATTAATTCAGAAGCTAGTGATACATATCAAATAGTAGCTGGATTTATAAGTAAGTGTTCAAAGCAAAATTTACCATACTATTTAAAGTTTATAGAAGTGCCAGAAGATTATCAAGACAGAGCAGACAGTATAGTAATATGGGCTGATGAAAAAACATTATTTAAATATATAACAATATTAAATGATTTAAAAGAAGAAGTACCAAATATAATATCAAGATGCAATGAACCACCATTATTAACAATGAGAATAAATGATTGGATAGGATTTGGAGAAGAACCTAATGAAGGTTCATACACATCAGCAAGAATAAAATTATTAAAAAATTCCATAGATAATGCTATTACAAAATGGATTATAGAAAATCAAGATAAAAGATTAACGTTTGGAAAATCAAATTTTTCTATTAAAGAATATATAACAGCCAAAAGTGTTAAAGAAGAATTTGATATAATAAAAAGAGAAATTATGAGAAATCCTAAATGTTCTATTAGATATGGTTTGGAGATTAATGACTTGAATAGCGACTTATATATTGAATTATGTAATGACTTGGTAAGCCAAGTAATACCTAATATTAAAGATAATAATTACCAAATACCTTATAACAAAAATGGTAAAAAAATGTTTTTTAATTTTAATGAATCAATTTATGAGGTTTTAGATATGATTGTGCGTTCTGATACAGAAAAAAATGATATATTTGAAAAAATTAGAGGAAATATTAAAGCAAATTCAAAACAGTATGGAATAGATGCTGAAAAGTTTATATTTAATGATGACTATTTAGAGAGAATTAAAAAAACAGAAGAGAAAGAAAGAGAATAAAAATTAATTTAATTACACCCAAAGATGCGTACTTTACCCCCGTATGTTCCATACCGTAGGAACAAATTAGAAAATGCTTGATATATATGAAAAATTTGCTGTTTTGGTGTAAGCCAAAATTTTACAGTTTTAATTAAAAATTTAATATAAAAATAATAGAGGGCAAATCCTTCTCTCAATTTTTTTACAAAAAATAGGAGAAAGAGAGGTATAGATATGGGAAATGAAATTTTTAATCCATACAAAAAATTTTCAAAAAATGATGAATCACAAATAAAAGAAGAAATTAATGTAAAAAAAAGTTTTGAGGAATTTAACTTAGATAACCTAGTTCCTTTTAAAAATCAACCGTTTAAAGTGTATTCAAACGATGAAATGAAGGAGCTTAAAGATTCAATAGAAAGAATAGGACTTCAAAATCCAATTATAGTTAGAAGGTTAGAAAATAATAAATACGAAATATTAGCTGGTCATAATAGAGCAAGAGCATTTAAAGAGCTCGGAAAGGAAAAAATACCTGCAATAATACAAGATGTTGATGATGATACAGCACAGATGATTATGATTGATACTAACATAGTTCAAAGACAAAATATGACAACTATGGAAAGGGCAAAAGCATATAAGCTGAAAGATGAAATTAAGAAAAGAAAAAGATATGATATTGATAAGGTAGAAGAAAATTTATCAGATGAAGAAAAAGAGCAATTAGCTAGTGAAGAGTCAAGACAGACATTTTATAGATATTTAAGTTTAACTAATTTAATACCTGAATATCAAGCGAAATGTGATGATGATTCTTTATCTGTAAGAGCAGGAGAACAACTTTCTAAATTAAATGAACAACAACAAAGAAAAATTTATGAAGCATTAGGAGATTCAAAAATTACAGAAAATAAAGCAGAAGAGCTAAGAAAATTGGCAAATACTTTTGATGAATTTACAGTAGATATTATAAAAGAAAATTTTAATGGAGATAAAAACACAATTAAATCTTCAATAAAGTTTACAAAGAAAGAAATGGAAAAATACTTTAGTGATTTTAAATCTATTAAAGAAATTAAAGAATATTTAATTAGACTTTTAGAAGAAATAGATGAAAAATCAGAAAATTCCCCGTATGGGGAAAAATATTACTAAAGTAATACAAAAAAATGAACGTAATACTATAAATGGCTCGCCGTTTATGTGTTTCAAGCAATCTGTATTATTGCTTTCCTGCGTTAATAGTAATTAGCCTAATAAATATATCTAATAATAAAAATCAAACGAATAGGGAGATGATAAGCAATGCCCAAAGTAAAAGAGCAGGGCTCTTTAAATCGAAAAAGATTAGGAATAACTATAGATCCAGAATTAGATGATGAACTAAATAGATATATAATTTCACAAAATTATAAAAAATCAAAGTCATATTATATTGAACAGGCTATAAAAATGTATATACATCAAGATGAAAAAGTTTTAGCAAAACAAATTGAAGATTCAATTAAATTTAATATAAAAACATTTGAAGATAGATATTGTAGAATCCTAGCAAAAGGAGTTAAAAGAATATATGCAAACACTAAAATTTTATTAAATATGCTTGCGTATATGTCTAATTCTGAAAATGATGCCAGATTCTTATTAGAAACATTAAACGAAGCTGAAATTGATGGCTATAAAGCATTGAAAAATGGAATTATAGAAAGAGATATAGAAGATTTATTTCCAAAAGAAGAATTAATAAATAAAGCTAATAAAAAGAGCAAAGAGGTAAACAATGATTAGTGGTACAAATTTTATAGATTTAAATAAAAAAAATAAAACTAAACAGAAAAAAAATAGATAGATTATCAAACAAGCAAAGAGCTACAGTCATAAAATCACATATTAATTACATAGGAAGGACAGAAGGTGCCGAAAATAATGGAGAGCATAGTCTTTTTGGAACTTTAAATAATAATGAAAATGTATATGGAATGAAAAAATCTGATATATTAGCATATATAAAAGATAAAGTATCTTCAGGAGCGTATGTTTATAAAACAGTTATTTCACTGACTGGGGAAGATTCAGAGAAATATGGCTATACTACAAAAGATGATTGGGAAAATCTAATAAGAGCAAATATAAAACTAATTGCAGATGAATATAACATAAAGGTTGAAAATTTAGATTGGGTAGCTTCTTTTCATACAGAAGAGAGGCACCCGCACATACATTTTGTATTTTATGATAAATCAATTTCAAAAAAAGCTAAACCATATGTTCAATATGATAAAATTAAGGAGAAGTTAAACTATTCCGTGTATAAAAAGGACATACAACCATTATTAGACCAAAAGAATACCATAAAAAAGGAAATAAAGGATATTTTTAAAGATAATATTGATGAAATTATTTCTTATGATGCAAATAAAATATTTGGCAATAAAATTGCACAAAATAGCTTAAACGAAATTGCAGAATTACTAAAAGAGATTTATGAGATAAAAGATTTAGAATATAAAACAACCAAAAGAGGATCTTGGAAAATGCAGTATCAGACTCCTGAAGTAAAAGAAAAAATAAGAGCTATAATTAATAAAATAATACAGTCATCATCACAAATAAAATCCGAAGTTAATTCATATATAAATGCTTGCATAGAAACAGAAAAAATTAAAAACATAAATAATACATCACAACGAAGTAATATAAAAATGGAGCAAACTATAAAAAGAGAAACGGAGTTTATTCTAAAAAAGGTTGACAATCAAATTTTAGAATTTTTAAAAGAATCTAAAGGAAAGATTATGGAGGAACAACAAAAATTGTTTGAAAAGGATTTTGATAAGAAAAAATGTAATAAATTAATTTTAAATATACTTTCTAAAAAGATGAGTCACTTATTTATAAATATCAATAATGATTTAAACAATACTTTAAATGTAAAAAAATATCTAAATAAAAAAACAATAAATTTATCATTATCAAAAAGAGCCAAAAGGGAATTTGCATTGAAGCATAGAGATGTTGGAACTATAGATTGGGAAAAATAAACTTGATTAAATAAAATCAAAAATTTGTTCTGTGTTCGCTTGAACTTCGGAGCAAGTTAATATATAATGAGATAGCATTAGCAATAAATATACATAAGGATATTAAAAATTATAAGGATGGCAAAACAATGGGACGATTTGTAGAGATGAAAAATGAAGAGCTGTTTGATTTTATTAAAAATTACATAGCTGATAAAATTGAGAAGAATAGTGACGAAGTTAGGTATTCATACTTTGAATTAAAAGTAAAGATGGATATGGACGAAAGTGATATAGATAGATTTCTAAAATGCAGTATAATTATATTGGAAGGACTTCGGTTACAGAGTTTACTTTACAGGATCAAAATTTGAATTTAAAAATGCAAAAAGAACTGTGGAAGATAATGAACTTATGATTGCAGTAAAGGATGGAGAATAGGATGAATTTATATAATAATTTTAACAAACAAGAAAAAGATCTATTAGCAGAGGCTAATGTAACAATAGAAAATAAAGAATATTCAAAAGATGAGTGTAAAAATATGATTTTTAGTATAGTTGATTATGTAATGAATTATAGTAAGAATGACATTAGTAAAAATATGAATAAATATAATGAAATCATAGAAAAACTACGATAAGTTTTATATAAAGTAAAATTTAATGAAAAAGATATATTATTTTCAAGATAGAGAAGGAAATGGGTTATGGGAAAATTTAATATTTTGATAGTTGACAGGCTTTACATAAAGTAATATAATAACCATGTTTTTACATAATGATATGGGATTTTTTAGTGTAGTAACTGAATTATTGGCAAATTTATTAACTGATGATTTAAAAATAAAAATTAGTCCAGGGTATGTAGCTATGCACTCAAATTTTACACAAATATATGACAAAACAGCTAATATAGCAGATGAAATAGAAGAGTCAAGTGAAATTATTGATTTACAAAAAATGCCTATAATTGAAAATGGACAAGATGTATTAGATGATATATATAATTTAGGTAGTAAATCGCCGAAAACAAAATTTATGAAATGGAGTATAGAAAATGCAAAATGATAATAAATTGATAATTGTTTGCTCAAAGAATAAAGCAAAAAATGAAGCTGTAAAAAATGTAATGATGCAATATTTTAAAAATTTTGAAATAAAGTCTTTAGAAACAAATTCAAATGTGTCGGAAACACCAATAGGTGATGAAGAGGGAATAAAAGGATGCCTTCATAGAATAAAAGATGCTATTAGTCAAAATGAAAATGGTAACTTGTATATTGCAATGGAGGGAATATTATCAAAAACAACATATGGTAGTTTTCTTTGTGGTTGGACAGTTATTTATAATAAAGTTGAAAATGAATATTATTATGGATGTAGTGCAAAAATTAAAATACCAGATGAAATTATAGAAAAAACTGATAAATCGCAACGATTATCGGAAGTTGTTGCGAAGTTTGTAGGAAGGACAGATGATGAAATAAGTACTATAGGTACTAATGGATTACTTACACAAGGAGCTTATACAAGAACTGATGAATTTACAGATTCCATTGTGTGTGCTATAGCAACTAAATATAAAAAAATAAATAATAAGGAGAATTAGTTAAATGAAACCAAGTATTATTACTATTTCTGGTCCTTCGGCTGCGGGAAAATCATTTTTAGTAGATGAAATAATACAGAATTTTCCTAATATTACAGAAATAATAGGCTTAACAACTAGACCTAAGAGAAAAGATGAAGTAGATGGAAAATCTAGTCATTTTATGACAAAACTAGAATTGGAACAACTTGAAAAAGCGGGGGAGTTAATATTAGTAAAGGAATTTTTTGGTAATAAATATGCCTGGTACAAAAGAGATTTAGTTAATACTGAAGAATTGAGAATTATCAATATTTCATATAAGAGTATAGAAGAATTGAAAAGAAACGGCTTGAATATTTTTTCTATATTTGTTCGTCCAAAATCTGAAGAACAGTTAAAAGAGGTATTGAGATTAAGAACGACATCAAGAGTTGAATACGAAAAAAGATTAAGAGATTATTATGAAAGTGAACAATTTCTTGAAACATCTAAACAAAATTTTGATTTGTTATTTACAAATTGTTACGATAAAGAGTCTTCAAGAAGATTGCTAAATTATATAAGAAATACATTTATTCGTGACGGAGATTATAGTAGAGGTGTTAAAAAGATAAGAGAAGATGATGAATATGAAAGATAGCGAAATATATGATAAAAGTAAAAAATATGAAATCGATTAAAAAGATAAAAAGTTTTTGAGGTGATAAAGATGAAAGAAATATTATTTGCAACAGGAAATATAGCAAAAGTTGATAGATTTTATGAAAAATTATTAAAAAAGGGAATATTATTAAAATCATTAAAAGATATAGATATTAAAATTGATGTAGATGAAAATGGAAAAACAGCAATAGAAAATGCAACAATAAAAGCAAAAGCATATTATGACGCAACTAAAATAACTACTATGGCTATGGATGATACAATGTATATAGAAGGTATTCCAGAAGATAAACAACCAGGAGTTTTTGTAAGAAGGATAAATGGCAAAAGATTAAATGATGAAGAAATGATTGACTATTATACTAATCTTGTAAAAACATACGGTAAAGATGGAAAATTAAATACAAAATGGATATTAGGTATGGTAATTATAAAAGATGGTGAAATTTCAACTTATACAGGGGTTACAAATGAATATTATTTGGTGGATGAGCCTGCTAAAGATATAAAAGAAGGTTATCCATTGAGCTCAATATTAATAAATAAAAAGCTTAATAAGTATGATATATATTTGACAGAAGAAGATATGAAAATTGGTCAAGCTGATGATAGTGATTTTATTAATTTTATTGAAAACGTTATCAATAAATAAAAAATCTAAAATAGAATGATGAGGATATAAATTATAAAATGGATATAACAGAAAATATTGAGAATATAATAGAAGAGCCTATACACGGTAGAAAATTTTATACAGATGATAATATAATCACACTAAAAAGAAAATTAATTGAAATATATGAAAGAATAAATTTAGAGAAGCTTGAAGAAAAGGATATAATAAAATATATTGGCGATTTTGTAAAAAATAATGTAAAATATAAGAAATCATATTTTGATAGTTTTACAGGAAAAGTAGAAAAATTTGATTATAGTGATGTTAAGTATAGAACTGCATATGGGGCACTTGTTGAAGGAGAAGCAATGTGTGCTGGATATGCCGAAGCTATTAGAATTTTACTTAGTTTGTATAATATTAAAAGTTTTACAATTTTATCAAAACTTCCATTAGAGCGAAAAAAATTATTACATTATGTTGTTGCTATAAAGTGCAATTGTGATGGAGAGTATATTATATTAGATCCTGAAAGCGAGCAGTATTGTGAAAAAAATAAAATTGATTATGAAGAATATAAAGAAAAATGTATATATATGCTTTCAGATAAAATATTTACAAATAATGTTTTAGGAAAAGATGGAGCAGGAATGCTTGCAGAAGAATATTAAAAAAATATTGAAATACCTAGAGTAATAGGAACTAAAAAAATAGAAAATTTGATAGAAAATATCGAAAAGATGGATAGTGTATGTAGATAATATTTTTATAAAATTTTACATAAAAGGAGTTATACTCTTAGTTTCTCGAATGAGGACGAAGCAAAAAAATTCGAGAGTGAGCTCAATGCTACGCAGGTCGATTTTTGGAAAAATGGCAGAGATAATGCTGTAAGAAGAAAGTCGATGCATGCAGACCCGTTGGATTGTTCCGTTAGTGTGAATTTTGACACTGCCAACTGCACTGAAAAGTGGTCTTTCAAGGTCGCTCTGGCAAATGTCGATGAGATGAATCAGTTTTTTGCTGATCTCAAGTTCGCACTGTGGGGACCGATGCCGAGTATTTAACCTGAAATGACGCGTTTGCTAGTGCGTCAAGGAAAAAAGAAAGCGTATGGGAGTTACATAACTTCCGTACGTTTCTTTTTTTATTTAGAGAAAAAATAAAAATATTATAATTCAATGAAAGAACTTTGATATGTTAGATAAAACTAATAAAAAACATTTCAAAATTCTTTCATTGTTTTTCTAAAAAAATAAAATATAATGGTATTATGAAAATGAAGAGGTCTAAAAACGGACTTCTTCATTTTTATTTTTTTAAAAAATGAAGGAGGTTGCAAATATGAAAAGAAAAATTATAGCAAAAGTAATTATGATGTTTGGTATTGTATTACTATTAACAATTAATTCATCAAATATTGCAAAAGCAGATACTACAACAATACAGTATGATGGAAAAATAACATATGGATCTTCAACGGTTGGCTCATTCTATGTTGATGGAAAAAGGGCTTTTTGTATGGATCATAGTAAGCTAAGTCCATCTAGTGGTACTGTAGCTGAAACTAGCATATATTCAGATTCAAATGTGGTAAAATGCTTGTATTATGGTTGGGAAGGTGTTGAAGTCTGGTCAGGATTTAACGGTAATAGTAATTATGGTATAGTCGCTACAACTTTAGCATTAGATCACTATGTAAATGGAAGCAATAAGACTGTAGCAAAAGATTTTATTGCATTTTTAGATTCAGCTCCAATACCAAAAGAATCATTAGAATTTACTACAAAAGATCTTGAAGCTAAAATTCAAGATGGAAAACAAGTAACAGAACAAACTACAGTTATGGGAACAACAGGAATAACTTTAAAATTTGATATACCAAATGATGTTACTATTGTATGTGACAGTGGTAATTGGTCAAAAACAGGAGGTACAGTGGAAGTTAGTAATGGAGATTTAATTCATTTTGAAGCTCCAATTACAAAGACAGGTACTTGGTCATCTTCACAAATACCAAACTCATATATATTAAATGCAATATTAGCTCAAACAAGTGATTCAGGATTACAAAGATTAGTAAGACTTGGGAAAAAAGATCCTACAACATATACAAGTATATCTATTAATTTTATAAGTACAGGTGCTTTTGAAATCCACAAAACAGATAGTGAAACTGGTAATGGGATAAAAGATACTGTGTATACTGTAAAAAATTTTTCAGGAGAGCTAGTTGGAAAAATTAAAACAGATGAAAATGGATATGGAACTTTAGAAGGATTATATGCAGGCAACTATACTTTAAATGAAGAAAATTCAAATGAAAATTATATAAAGGCAACAAGTGATGTAAATAGTGAGATTACAGCAGGAGAAACAACAAAATTGGAATTAACTAATGAGCATAAAAAAGGAAACTTAAAGATATACAAAGTAGATAAAGATAACAATAGAGTTGTACTTGGAAATGTGCAATTTGACCTATATTCAGAGGAGCTACAAAAAGTTATTGGAACATATACAACTGACGTAAATTGTAATAAATTTTACTTGTAACATTAAGTCCAACTAAATATTCTGGGACAGAGTAAAAATTATTTTCTATTTGTACAAAGCTGTATTTATTAACTAGACTCTTTCTAATATTAGCTAATTCTAAAGGTGGCTTAGTCGGTTTTAAATTTCTTTTTTCTTCTTCAATTTTACTGTTTTCATTAAGTTTCATAAGTCGACTTTCCATATATTCAATTACGGAATCTTCTGAAGGAAACTTGTAATTTTCAGCAAATATCTTATTTCTTAAATACTTTACACTACCTTCAACATAACCTTTTTCATTGCCACTAAATGCATTTGTTACATTAATGTCAAAACCATAATATATGCTCATTTTTACTAAATCCTCATTTAATTCTTTTTCGCTTTTTCCAATAAATTTAGAAACTACATTTCTCATATTATCGTAAACAACTTCTTTCTAAACACCTCCAATCATTTCAAAAAATTTAACATGAGAATCTAAAAATACATCTTTTTTACAGTTATCATAAAGATAGCACCATCTAAAATTTCCAGCAGGACTGGATAAAACAGCTATGTAATATCTTTTCAAAACACCATTTATTACAAGTTTAACTTCACCAAAATCATATTCTAATCTATCTCCAAATTCATAATCCTGTTTAATGAAACATTCATTACCAGATTGTTTAAATTTCCTAATCTCTAATATCACTGAAGAATAACTTACATCAAACCCTAGCCTTTTAAGTAATTCATAAATTTGTTGTTTTGTTAAAGCTTATTTATTTGTTCCAAGAACCTTACATTTATTTTCTTCATCTTTTAAAATATTTTCTAATGCTTAAAAAAAATCTGGTGTTAATTTTCTTCTAACTCTTGAAACAGAATTATATTTAGGTTTGGAAACAATGTCCTCTTGAATTCTTAAAATATTAGTTGAATTAGTTTCATTGTCTAATTTACTTAAATTTTCTTTATATTCATTCCAATATTTATTTACGGTTTTTTTATCAATTCCTAAAGATTTAGCAACAGATCTATTAGATAATCCTTTTTCCTTTAATTTTAATATTGCTGATAAATCCATAAAATTTTTCATCTCCCTCAACCTCCAAATATATTTAAACATATATTTGAAGTTATGTAAAAAAGTGGTCCGTTTTTCAATTATTATTAATTGAATTTTTGGTCCACTTTTAGTTTATCAAAAACAGAAGAAAGTTATCTAATATGGCTTATAGAAATTGGAACGTTAGTGCTTATAGTTATGATAGTGATAGAAAACGATATGTTTTTAAAAGTGAGCTTGGAAAAAGCATTGATGTTCCTAAATATATAAAATTGCGAAAGTAGGGATATAGAATGGACAAGAGTTTGTTAAAAAGAATAATTGTTAGTTACGGGGTTTTGGCACTACATTCACTACAAAAATCGGCTAACAAAGATTATAAATTAAAAGATTTTAAGATAGAGCATTTGGCAGATGAAATTGAAGTAATGATTGGAGTATATCCAAAAGAAATAGCAATTGTAAAATACTTTAATTTAAAAGATGAAGATTAGAGTTGAAGGAAGTTATCTTAGACTTTTTAAATGAAGAACACGAAAGATTTTATAAAAGGGTATGTGATGAAATGATGTATGATGGTGAAGAAGATATTAGGACACTATGTATCTAAAATCCAACAAGATCAATATTCTGAGGAGGAAGAGCCATAAAAATTTGGATAGTGTTGTTTGTAGGAATTAGTAGTTGGTGGAAACATGAATAAATCAGATTACGAAAGAAAAATGAGAGATAAAGAGGCGATGAGATATTGGAAACAAAAGAATAATTATACACAAAAAACATAAAATTTATTGTGGAGGGTATTATGCAAATTTTTAAATCGAAACATAATGGATTGGATTTTTGCCAAATCTATGCCACAAAAGATGAATTACAAAATGAAGAAATACAAGAAAAAATTAACAATATTAAGAAATCTGAGTCAAAGGTTGCTATGTTTGTGAGTGGGGACGATGAATACTTAAAGATAATTGAAAGAATCATTATGTTGGAGGTAGAAAAAAGAAATGTTTTGTGATATAATAGCTCCAATATCTAAAACAGCAAATTACATATATAGCAAGCTCGGAAGGAGCATATATATATATGAAAGTAGTTGGATATTGTAGATTAAGTAGAGATGAGGATAAAGAAAATTATGCAAGCATAGAGGAACAAAAAATTATACTACAAGATTATGCTATGTCTAGAGGTTGGAAAATATTAGACCGTGATTTTTATATAGATGATAATTTTTCAGGTTATACACTAGATAGACCAAAATTTTCAAAAATGTTAAGAAAGGTGCAAAGAGGAGATATAGATGTTGTTTTAGCAAAAGACCTTTCTAGAATTGGAAGAAATAATGGAAAAGTATTAGTATTAATTGATGAGTTCAAAGCTATGCAGAAAAATTTAATTTTAGTATCAGAAATGGGAGGGTGTTATGATGTTCTAAATGATAGGGATGACACTATTGGTATTACAACTTGGTATAATGAAAGATATGTAAAAGATTGTTCAAAGAAAACAAGAGATCATATGCTTTCAAAACAAAAAACAGGTAGATTAATAATGGGAAATTACTATGGTTATGTGAAAGATCCAGATGACATTACAAAATTGACTGTTGATGAAGAAATAAGACCTGTAATTGAATTAGTTTTTAAATTATATATAGATGGAAATGGAATGAAAAAAATAAGTAATATACTGAATGAAAACTATAATTATCCAACGCCATCAGTATATTATCAAAAAAAACATTTACAAAGAGGTCGTATATACAAACACCCAGTTCAAGAGTTATGGTCAGATTATATGATAAAGAACATCATAGGTAATGATGTGTACTGTGGAACATTAAGAACTCATAAAAAGAAAACAATCTCGATTAGAGGAAAAGCTATAAAATTGCCTGAAAGTGAGCATTTTGTTTTTGAGAATCATCATGAGGCTATAGTTTCAAAAGAGACCTTTCAATCAGCAAATGACATAAGAAATCGAAGAGCAACAATGAATCGTCAATGTGGTAAACCTAAAAGAAATTATTTCTTTGGAGGATTATGCAGGTGCGCTGAGTGTGGTATGTCAGCATCTGGAATGGTACTTAGGAGAAAAAATAACGCTAAGGCTTATGAATGTAATGATTATAAGAAATATGGAACTAAAAGATGTAAAGGACATGAAATTCTTGAAGAAGATATGTGGTTTCAATTTAAAGATTTTTTAAAGAATACTAAAAAAGTTTATTTAGATGAAATAAAAAAAATCAATGTACAAAATAAAAAGAAGAAAATGCAGTCCAATAGAAAGAAAATACAGCTCGAACTAGAACAAGCTAATTTAGAATACAAAATGATTCTAACTCAGAAAATAAAAGATATAGCTACTCGGACAGAACCCAGAGCAAAATCAAATTATAGTTGATACATATAATAAATTAGAGCAAGAAAAAATGAATACTATTATTAAATTACAAAAGACACTAGAAAAAGAAGAAGAGGAAATAATTAATGAAAAATTAGAAGAAATTCATACAGCAATAGATTATTTTGACGAAATAATCAAAGCAAAAGAGCCAAATAGAGCAATACTAGAAGCTTTAATTGATACAGTATGGATAAATCACGACAAATCTGTAAGATTTGACTTAAAACCAGATATTAAATCATTAATTTTATAAATTCAAATATATCAATCTAACACATCAAAAGGTGTGTTAGATTGATTAAATTTTATTCTAAAAAATTTGTCTGATATAGTAATATTGTTTATATACATCAGATAAAAAAATTCCTACGGTATGGAACATACCCCCGTATGAGCATACAATTTGGGAAAATATCAGAAACGCTTGCTATTGCATAACATTTCTTTAATCGATAACTTACTCTAAAATGAATAAAAATTGCCACAAAATCGATCGTGAGGCGATTGATTAGGAAGGTTTAGCAATCATAATTAAAGATGAGTGGATATTCCAAGTTTTTTTACAACACTTACTCACATCAAAATATATTGTATCATAAAAAAGTGAAAAAATAAATAACTTTTGGCGTTTTTGCACTTTTAGTGCAAAATTTAATAAAAAATTGCACCAAAAGTACAATAGTAATTTAAGAAATTTTATGTTATAAAATTCTTATAATTATATTAATGATAGGAAAATATATTAAATTTTACAAAGGAGGTTAATCTTGAAAAAAACAGTTATAACAATTGCAATTACAGCACTTTTAACAGCAGTATTAATGATAAGTGGATATTTTATCTATACTAAAATAATTAA